>MDSW01103578.1_pt1 | contig 22221 bp, 21 predicted proteins | sample 811171 | NCBI WGS metagenome assembly MDSW01 (sample SAMN05326641, study PRJNA326480) | marine metagenome | isolation source: seawater | place: Atlantic Ocean: North West | collected 2012 | reverse complement strand
TTCCATGTCTTAAGACAAAGTACCATCGGCGCTGAAAGGCTTGACTTCCGAGTTCGGAATGGGATCGGGTATTACACTTTCGCAATAATCACCAGGCAGCTCTTTATACAAAATCTTAACTAATTGTAAACATTAATTAGATCAGATTTTGCTTATTTTTTATAACTGTAACTATTAAAGGTTTTAATAATAGCTTCTTTTAAATTGGTTTTACTTTGCCAACCATATTTTTTAGCCAATCTAACGTCCATCAATTTTCTAGGTGTTCCATTTGGCTTAGATTTATCGAAAACTATACTTATTTTCTTATTTGGTATTAAAATTTTTATAAATAAATTTACATATTCTTTAATACTCAATTCTTTACCAGTACCAATATTAATTAGATTTTCCTTTATATTTTTATTCATAAAATATACACAAGCATCCGCTATATCATCAACATAAATGATCTCTCTTTTGGGTGATCCATCACCCCAAATCTTAATTTTATTTTTATTTTTCTTTTTTAAATCATAAATTTTTTTTAGAAGAGAGGGTATGAAATGAGAATTTAGAGTATGATAATTATCATTAGGCCCAAAAGTATTTGTTGGCATCAAACATTTATAATTTGTCTTATATTGAGTATTGTAACTTTCGCACATTTTTATTCCTGAAATTTTCGCAATTGCATAAGCATCATTTGTTTCTTCAAGTTTCCCTGTTAAAAGATACTTTTCTTTGATTGGTTGTTTGCTAAATTTTGGATAAATGCAACTTGATCCCAAAAAAATTAAATTTTTTATGTTTGCTTTATAGGCTCCGTGAATAATATTATTTTGAATTGCTAAATTTTCATAAATAAAATCTGCTTTAAATTCATTATTAGAATAGATTCCTCCAACTTTTGCAGCAGCAAGAAAGATAAATTTAGGTTTAGTTTTTTTTAAAAATTTAAAAACTTCTTTTTGGTTTATTAAATTAAGCTTTTTTTTTTTCTATTGTAAGTATATTTTTATATCCTTTGGATTTAAGTTTTCTTACGATCGCACTGCCTATTAATCCTTTATGACCAGCAACAAAAACTTTATCTGTATTTTTTATCATTTTTTAATGAATTTAATTCTTCATTAACCATTTCTTTAATCATTGATTTCAAATTATATGAAATTTTCCATTTTAACTCTTTTTTTGCTTTTGAAGAATTGCCGAGCAATGTATCAACTTCGAGTGGTCTATAATAGTTTTTATCTATAGCAACAATTTTTGACTTAGAATTTTTAATATAACAAGATGTATTCATTCCTTTTCCAGTCCAGAGAAAATCGATACTTAATTCATTTAAGACCATGTTAACAAACTTTTTGACTGTTATTTGCTTTCCGGTTGCTATGACATAATCTTTAGGCTTTTTTTGTTGCAACATTTTCCACATTGCAACTACATAATCTTTGGCATGCCCCCAATCTCTTTTTGCTTCCAAATTTCCTAAATATAAAGTTTTTTGTAAATTAAGTTTTATTTTACACAGACCATTTACAATTTTTTTTGTTACGAAAGTTCCACCTCTTCTTGGGCTCTCATGATTAAATAAAATTCCGTTACAAGCAAATATATTATAAGCTTCTCTATAATTAACTGTTATCCAATGCGCATATACTTTTGCAACTCCATATGGACTTCTTGGGTAAAAAGGAGTTTTCTCAGTTTGTGGAACTTGCATTACCTTACCGTACATTTCAGATGTACCTGCTTGGTAAAATTTTGTTTTCTTTTCGAGACCGTGGAACCTTATTGCCTCTAAAATTCTTAAAGCTCCTATAGCATCGGCATTTGCAGTGTACTCAGGAACTTCAAAGGATACTGCTACATGTGACTGTGCTGCTAGATTATAAATTTCATGAGGTAAAGTTTTTTTTATTAAAGAAGAAACAGATATTGAGTCTGTGACATCTCCATAATGTAAAATTAATTTTCTATTTTTAATATGAGGATCTTGATATAAATGATTTAATCTAGATGTATTAAACGATGAAGATCTTCTGATTACCCCATGCACTATATATTTTTTCTTTAATAAAAGCTCAGCAAGATAGGATCCATCTTGACCAGTAATACCAAAAATAATAGCTTTTTTCATACTCTCTATAAATAAATTTTGTTTAGACGTTTCTTTTATATTAAATTTTTTTTATTTCAATTTAATTTGAAAATTACTAAGTAGTTCAAAAAATTTATATAAGCTAACTTCTTCTTTAAACCTATACAATCTGTTATAGCCATAAATAGTTTTTTTTTTACAAATTTTTTTATTTTTTGATAAATAAATTATTTTTTTAACTAGATCTTGAGTATGTCCAGTTTTAAATAACAATCCTCCTTTACCATAGTCAAGTATTTCTTTTGGTCCTGTTGGACAATTACTGCAAATTACTAATTTTTTTAAAGTAAGCGCTTCTAATAATACATTTGGTAGTCCTTCGAATTTAGAGGATAAAACTAATGCATCAGATTTTTTTAAATAAGGAAATGGATTTTTTTTGAAAGGAATAATATTGATAATTTTCAACAATTTTTTTTTTTTAATGTAGGTCTGCATTTCTTCTAATTTTTGTCCATTTCCAATAAATAAAACTTTTAATTTAACTTTATTTTTCAAAAAATTAATTGCTTTAAGAAAACAATGATGATCTTTTTGATCTGATAGTCTTGCAATACAAATGAGATTCAAAGTTTCTTTACTAAAAAATTTAAATCTTATTTTTTGATTTGATTTTTTTATAATTTCCTGTTTGTTTAATGGATTATAAATACAAATTGATTTTAGATTAAATTTTTTTTTAAACTCTTTTTTAAATTCTGTACTATTTACAATTATTTTGTCTGCTAAACCGTAAAATTTTTTGTAAAAAAAAACTTTTAAAAAACTTTTTGACCAACCCGAAGGTGATGTATTAGATCTAATAATTACTTTTGTAAAAAACAACTTACACAATAATGTGCAATAAATATTTCCTTGGAAACAAAAAACTACATTGTTTCTTTTGAACATAATTTCTTTGAGAAGAAGGAATAAACAAATAAAAAATTTTTTTCTTCTACCTAGATTATCATAAAAACCACTTTTTAGTGAAATTAGATTTATATTTGGGTCAAGTTTAGATTTAATCTTATTTGAAATTGAAATTATGCTTATATCTGCAAATTTTTTAGCCAAATAATTGCTAATCAAAAAAAAGTTTTTTTCTACGCCCCCATCTTCTACTGATGGCATGAAAATTATTAATTTATTTTTTTTCATGATTTATATATCTTTGTAATATATAAATCCAAAATTTATGAAAAAAAATATTAAATTAGTTTCTATATTAATAATTAATTACAATAACGCTAAATATCTGGAAAGGGCAATTAAATCTTGTCTTAATCAGACATATAAAAATATAGAAATACTAATTTTTGACGATAAGTCTGAGGATAATTCAAGAGAAAAAATCTTAAAATATAAACTGAAAAAAAATATTAAATATTATTTTAACAAAAAAAGTAAAAAAAACATTCCTGCTTTGGATGCCTTCAATGGTTATGATCATCTTTTTAAAAAATCTAAAGGAAAAATTATATCATTACTTGACAGTGATGATTTTTTTAAAAAGGATAAGATTGCTAGAATTGTAAAATTATTTGATTTTAAAAAAGATTTACTATTTGTCCAAAATTTACCTATTGAGATCAATAAACATTATTCAAAAAAGAAAAAAAATAAAAATCATTTTATTAGTTATTGGCCTTATCTTGCTCCTGAAAGTTGTATTTCATTTAAAAGAGAATTTTATAAAGAATTTACAAAAGTAAATTTTAAATACAAAAATATTTTTCAGAATGTTTGGCTTGGTTTTAGATTGGGTGTTTTTTCTTACTTTGTAAAAAAAAATTTTTATTGTTTAAATGAACATTTGACTTTTTATGAAGCTCTAGGACAATCTGGATTATATAAAAAATTCAATTCTCTATGGTTTTATAGGAGACTTCAGTCATTTAATTATATTTATAATATATCAAAAAAAAATATTATTCATAAATTGAATATAGATTATATACTCACCTTAATTTTGTCATTTATAACAAATATTTTTAATAACAAAAAAAATGCCTAAAAAAATTAAATTTAATGAACCGATGGTTTTTAATGATTCAAAAAATTATCTATTAAAAGTAGTTAATAATAAAGTCTTTGCTGATGGCGAATTTCAGTCTAGATCGGAAAAAAAAATAAAAAAATTAATTAATTGTGAGTCAGTCAATTTAACGCAAAGCTGTAGCAGCGCTTTAGAAGTTTCTATGATTTTATCAAATATAAAAAAAGGTGATGAGGTAATATTGCCTTCATACACTTTTACATCTACCGCTAATTGTGTTCTTTTGAGAAATGCAAAGCCTGTGTTTGCTGACATTAATGTCAACGATGTAAATTTAGATATTAAATCAGTAGAAAAAAAAATTACAAAAAGAACCAAGGCAATAATTGTGGTACACTATGGTGGCGTATCTTGTGACATGGATAAATTCCTCAAATTAAAAAAAAAATATAATTTAATACTAATTGAAGATGCTGCTCATGCATTTCTTGGAAAATATAAAAATAAATATTTAGGAACTATTGGCGATTTTGGAGCTTTTAGTTTTCATGAGTCAAAAAATATTGTGGGTGGTCAGTGTGGAGCTCTTGTAATAAATAATAAAAAATTTATCAAAAGAGCCGATGTAGTTTTAGACAAAGGTACAAACCGTAGATCTCTTGGAAAAAAAAATTATTATTCTTGGCAAGATATTGGATCTGAATATAGATCTCCCGAATTAAGTGCCGCTCTTGTATATAGTCAACTTAATAATATTAAAAAAATTCAAAATCTTAGAAAAAAAATTTGGATAAATTATTTTAGAGATTTAAAAAAATTAGAGGGAAAAATTTTCTATATACCTTATATAAGGAATAAAGATAAAACAAACGCATATCATACCTTTCCAGTAATTTTTAATAATATTAAAATCAGAGATAAATTTATTAAATTCATGAGACAAAATAAAATTTTATGTTATTTTCATTATTACCCTCTTCATATGTCTAATTATGGAAGAAAAATATCTAAAACGAAATTAAAAAATACTGAGAAAGTATATAACGGACTTGTAAGGTTACCCATTTATCCAAGTTTAAGTCAATTGCAAGTAATGTCTATTATTCAGAAATTTCAATCTTTTATAAAAAAAAATAGCTACCTATAAAATTTTTTTTCAATCAATTTGTAGGTTAAAATAGAGAATAAAATTGTTAAAATATATAAAATTATAGCAAGTATAGAAGAATAAAATATATCGATATCTAATTTTTTTATACCTGTATTTGGATCAACATATGTGCCTACATTAAAAATAATCTGTAATATTTGAGTTACAGACCAAAAAATAAAAACATGCGATAAATAAATTGAATAACTTATTTTACCTAAAAATACAAAAAAGTTGTTGCATATAATTTTTCCAAGTAATGTCTTTTTATCTAAATTAGATGAAAACAATATAAGTATACCAAAAAAAAATGGTCTTAAATATCTTTCTTTACCTTCAAAATCAAAAATAGAAAATAAAACTAATAAAATTGATAATATTACAAGTGTGTTTGTAAAATTTTTATAAAAATCAAATTTCTTAATTTTAAAATATAATTCACAAAAAATAGAACCTATCAAAAAACAATAAATACAATCAATAAAGGAAAAATATGTAGTTTGAGGTCCAAATTCTGGTCCATAGAATTGTCTAAAAATCAGTATAACAATTAAAATAATTAAAAAAAATATAACTTTAATTCTATAAAAAACCATTAAACCAAATAGTATATAAGTGTAAAATTCTGCAGAAATTGACCAGCTTGGACCATTAAATGTATTTTGATCTAAAAATGTCTGCAATAATAGTAAATTACTTACAAATGCGTAAAAATTATTTTTTTCAAAGGGTTCAGTAGCTGAAGAAATGCCGAAATTTAATTCAGCAAAATATCGCAATATCTCTATTGACAAAAAAATAATTAAAAAAAATAGATGAAGTGGGAATAGTCTTAAAAACCTCTTTTTAATAAATTTTTTTAATTCAAAAAAATTTAAAAATTGATCATGATAATTATAATAAATAACAAAACCACTTAACGTAAAAAAAAATGTACGAATGTACCTCTCGCTAATGCATGATCTACGATAGGAGTATCTAACTCAAAATGCAATGCAGCAATCATCAAAGCAGCGAAGGCCCTATACGTCTCTAGTGCTTCAAGTTTGTTTTTCATTTAATTTAAAAGATGCTTAAAATTGCTTATAGCAAGAAAAAATGAAAAATATATATATAAAATAATAATAGAGTTTTTTTCTATAATTTTTCTTAAATTTAAATTTACAATAATTAAAGTAAAAAATAAAATTATCAAGATTGGATCGTAATATTTATGATAAATAGTCGTTTGTGGATTTCCTAAAAAAATAATTATTAAAAGTAAAATATTTTTAAAATCATTAAAAAATATACAAATTATGAAATAAATTGAAATTATAGAAATCAAATAAAAAATAATATTGTTATTAAGAATTAAATGTGAAAAATGAAAAAAAATTCCTCCACCTGTAAAATCTATTTTATAATCAAAAAAATTTATTGATATAATTGATATAATTAAGGAAATTGTAAATTTTATTATAAAATTTCCTCGTAAATCAAGATTTAATGAATTTATTAAAATAAATGGGAAAAGATAAAAGAATAGTATAGTGGGTATAATTAATAATTGGTTAAAAAAATTAACAAATAATTTATCCTCACCTGGTAAACTTACAGTGGCTTTTGCGAAAAAAAAGTTAATATCAAGAATAAAAACATAATAAATTGCAGGTAAGGATAGAATTACGTTGATGATTAATATTTTAAAAAAATAATTTGAAGTAAAACCATATTTTCTAAAATAATAATAAATAAAAAAAGTAGAGAACAAAGAAAAATTTGGACTTATATATGCAGAAAATGCATAAAAAATTATATTATATAATGCATGTTTAAATTTATTATTATCAACAAACTTTAAAAAGTGAAAAATTGAAATAGTAAATAGAGTTACACCTAGAATTCTGCTATCTGGCCATATAATAAGCGTCCTAAATGTTGGAGATAAAAAAATTAATATTGAAAGTAAAAATAGATAATTTGTGTCAACATTTTTAAATTTTATTTTTAATGATTTGTAAAAAAAAATTGGAAGAAGTAAATTTACATGGATATAAAATAACTTTATAACAAATTCACTCAAATTTAATTTGGTTAGAATTGCTAAAAATGAAATAAGAATTGGTGAGTGTCTTGTTGTATATGGTAAGGTATCATAGTTTAAAAAAGCAAATCTAAAATCTTTAACAAATTCACCTATTACATTTCTTTGATTTTCATAATCTAAAATAGCCCCACCTGTTGAATCCTCACCTAAATATAAACTAAAGTAGAGAGTAAAATATGCTAATAAAAAAACTACTATTTTAAAATATGTTAAATCTTTATTTTTAAATACAAAATTATTTGTCATGATCAATTAACTGTTTTTTAAAAAATATATATTCATAAGTTTTTCTGAACGGCATCTTTGACTTGTAAACCATTCTAAAATCTTTTTTTTTTAAAAAACCACTTATGTCTGAAAAAGTGTAATTTTTATCTATCATGTTATCGTAGTGATGTTCAAACATAATTATTTCTATAAGATTAATACAATTTTCGAATCCCAACAAAACTTCATACTCATATCCCTCGGTATCTATTTTTAAAAAGTTTATTTTTGATATTTTTTTATTTTTTAAATAATTTGATGCCTTTAAAACTTCAATTTCAAATATGTCTACAAGTTTTATATCTCTTGATATGTTTAAAATTTTCAGCTTTCTTTTAAAATAATTCGCGTCTTGATTTATTTTTTTTAATGAGCTAGATGAGCTCTCTTTAAAATGATTAATATTCTCTTTTGAGTTTTTATTTCCAAGTGCGATGTTCTCTAAAACAATTTCTGTCTTTTTATACTTTTTTTTAAATTCGTTTTCCCTTTTTTTTAAAAATTTAAAATTAACTGGGCTCGGTTCAAAAGAATATATTTTATTTATATTAAAATTCTTATTAAAAATCTTAATTGTTTCTCCCCTATGGGCCCCTACATCAAACATAGTATTAAAACTATTAAATCCTTTACCTTTCAGAAACTTAAATATTTTTTTTTGGTAAAAATAGTCTGCAATATTTAACAAAAAGATTACTATATTTTTGATCATTGATTTTTTATAAATATATTTTTTTTGAATTTTTTTATAATTTTTCGTTTTAAATCCATACAGGCTTCACTATTTGCTTCGCATAAATCATTATTATTTATTATTTCATTCATTTTTTTATCAATTCTAAAATGATTATCATCTAGATAATAATATGTATATGACAATGGTTGGTAGTTATATTGTTTAATCTCTTTGTTTAATCTTAATATATTTCTAGATAAGAAAATAATTGAAACTATAATTAGTAATGAAATAACTTTTTTAAATATCATATAAACATTGTTTTTTTTTATAGAAATTAAAAAGGACAATGGAATAAAAAATATCAATGCAATGACAGTGTATCCGCCATATCTTAAAGCTGGATGATTATAAAACCACTCACACACAAGTAGAAAAATAATTAGGAATGTTGTTAAAATATACTTATCAATATTTTTTAAATTTATAAAACTGATATCTTTTCTAAATAGAAAAAATATTATTAAAATAATAAATAACAAACCAAGTAAAAAATCAGAAACTTTATTAAAAAAATATCGATCAATCCATCCATCAACCCAATTAAAACCTGTGATATATATACTTGGATTTTCAACTCTTAAATTAGGTGTTGCTCCTGCCTTAGACCATAATTCATACCAATCATTCATCGCCTTTACATTGTTTTTTGGTATTGACCAAGATGTCTGCTCGAAACAAGTAAAATCCAATGGATAAATAATACAGCTAGTATTGAAAAAAAATGTTAAAAAAACCAAAATAACAAGACAAATAGAACAGATTGTAAAAAAGTTTGCAAATATAATTTTTAAATTTTTATAATAAGATGTTGAAAATTTTTTTATATAAACAAAGATTGGTAGCAGCAAAATTAAATACAAAATATAAAAAGATTTTAAAGAAATTATGAGAGCTATCAGGATTGTTAAATTTAATATATTCTGTCTTTCAAGTTTAAGCTTAAAATTGTAAAGTTTTAATAATTCTATAATTAATAAAAAAATAAGAATTTGTGCAGATCTATCTGTGCCGTGTTCAGAAATTCTATAGAAAAATATATTTATAAATATTAATGAAAGTAAACTAAGAAAAATTATAGGATTATATTTTATTTTTATATTTTCAAAATAATTTAATTTATCATTAAATATATTTCTCAATAATATTATATTCGTAAAAATTAAGATAAAAAATTGACCAAAATTGAAAGAATAAAATTTTATTATTGGTAAATAAAATAGTGAATTTAAATAAAATATTGATGATGGTGTTCTAAAACCATGTCCGAAAGTACCAATGCCTATATTTAAACTGTGTTGTGTTAAATAATATGTGTAAGGAAAATGATAATATGGAAAATCATCATGATTTTTATGTATTAATATACCGATAAAAAATAGAAATAATAAAAATAAAATTAAATTAAATTCAAACTTATTACTTTTAATAGAATTATTTAAGAAACAATAAAAAAAAAATATATTACCAATAATGATAACTATCAAATTGTGAGTATAGTTATGACTAAATGCAAGATTTGTAATATAAGAAATAAGAGTTAAAAAAAATAATCCGTACAATCCAATGTAACCAAAATTTAATTTTTTAAATCCAAATCCAGATATTTTTGCAAATAAAAGACCAAAACCTGAGATAGACGTAAAAATTAATAAATAGAAAACTAATAAATATAATATATTTAATAACATTTAATTTTTACTTATATTAAAAAGAAACATACTTAATCAACAAAATTTGCATTATTAACTAAAAAGATATTAATTTTAAATTTTTTATATCTTGATATTAAGGTTTAAAATAACTATTCAAAAGAATGGATGAAATTACATTAATAATTCCTGCTAAAAATGAGGCGGAGTCACTACCTAGGGTCTTAGACGAACTAAAGAATTATTCATATAATATTAATGTAATTTTACATCCCTCAGATGAAAGCACTATTAAGGCGATCAAAGATTATAATATAAAAATAATTTACCAAAAAAACTATGGTTATGGGGATGCACTTATAGAGGGTATAAATAATTGTAATTCTAAATTCTTTTGTATATTTAATGCTGACGGTTCTTTTAATCCAATCGAAATAGACCTTATGGAAAAGTTCATGATAAAAAACAAACTTGATCTAGTTTTCGCTTCAAGATATGAAAAAAATTCAAGTAGTGACGACGATACAATTATAACTTTAATTGGAAATTATATTTTCACACTTATGGGAAAGATTTTTTTTAAACTCAAAATTACAGATATTCTATACACGTTTGTTTTAGGCAATACTGAGAATACAAAAAATTTAAATTTAAAGGAAAAAGATTTTTGCTTCTGTGTTGAACTGCCAATAAAAGCTAGAAGAAAAAATCTCAAAATAGCATCTTTAAATTCACACGAAAGAAAAAGAATTGCCGGCAAAAAAAAAGTAAATGAAATTAGAGATGGTTTTAAAATATTAAGTTCTATGATTAAACTATTTTTTTCAAAGTACTAGTTTTTTTATATTTATAAAATAAAGAAAAAAAGATTAAATAAATAATAGTGCTAGTAATTAAAATAGATACTTGATGTTTTGTATTATATATATCTTTTAAAGAAATAATAATTGGTAATAAATTTAGACAGTTTATACTCAAACCTGTTAATGAATTAATATATCTTTTTTTTCTAAGTTTATTAGTTAAGTAAAAAAATACGAGTTGATGTAAATGGTTATTATCAGCATTCATTGGTGAATTTTTTGCTTTTATTTTTCTTATAAAAGAAAATAAAATTTCAAATGAAGGGTACCAAAAAATTACTGCGATGAAATAAGGGGATATGTAAGGATCTACAGAATGTATTTTTAAAACTGTAAAAGCAAAAAATATTGACAGCAAGTAAATTCCATTATCACCTAAATATATCTTATTGAAAAAATTAAATATTAATAAAATTATTAACAAAAATAAAAATGAATTTAAGAAATTTTTCTCAAAGATTAATGATATACCTAAATTCTCTAAATGTAAGATGGATAATAAAACAATTATATAATACCCTATTGATAAAGTATTGTTTCCATCTATAAAATTAGAACCGTTGACATAAACAAGAATACAGAACGCTACAAAAAAGTAATTGAAAATTTCATTTTTTAAAAAAATATTAAATAGTTCGATTCTTAAGTCTGAGATATTTAAATTAAACAAATAAACAAAAAAAATAACAAAAATTATTTGTAAGAAAAACCTTATTGAGGCAGAACTTATTAAATTTAAATCTCCTAAAATAGCAATTAAAAAAAATAAATATAAAGATATTAAAAAAAATGATTCATAGTTATTAAAATTTATTGTTAAAAAAACGAGGATAATTAATCCGCCAGATAATGGAACTGATTTTTGATTTGTATAGGTTTGATGCTTTAATCCCGAGTAATTTAATAAATAATTATTTTTTTTTAATAATGTATTTATTAATATAATTAATGGTACAAAAAGAAGATTAAAAAGTATTTCCATTTTTTTTTAAAAAATTAAAAGAAAGTCTTATTAAATATATAATAGATCTTAAAAAACTGAAATTTAGATAATGTTTATAAACTTTATATCCATCTATTAATTTTCTAATAGTTGAGGAAGACAAAGAGTTATTTAATTTTCTCCATTTTACATAAATCTTTTTCATCCCATGAAATTTAAGCCCTTTCTTCGAAAGTTTTAACCATAAAACATAATCTTCTTTTGTTTTAAGCTCAGGAAAACTACAGTCATTTTTTATATAAGATTTTTTTATGATTACTGACGATAATCCTATGTCACATGATGCGAGCAATTCTTTGTAACCAACTGTCCTAGCAAATCTTTTCGAAATAATTGATCCTTTTTTATCAATAATATCATAACTGGTGTGTGACGCTCCAATTTGATATTTTTTCATAAATTTAATTTGATGATTTAGTTTATTTTTTTTCCAAATATCATCTGCATCTATAAATGCAATAAAATTACCTTTTGAATGTTTAATGCCTCTATTTCTTGACTTGCCTGCACCATAATTTTTCTTATTTACAATAATTTTGATTTTTTTATTTTTACCAAATAAATTCTTTAAATATTTAAGATTTTTTAGGTTTGTTTCATCATAAATTAATATAATTTCAAATTTTCTGTAAGTTTGCGATAAAATAGAGTTTATAGTTTCATCAATATATTTTTCTTTCTTGTAAAATGGCAGAATAATACTAACGAGATCCATAATTTTAAATTTTATTATTTAACTTTTATAAATTTAAATATTTTTGAATTTATATTTTAATTATTAGAAAATTAACTCAAATTTTTTTTTTTAATATTAATAAATATGTCTTTTAATGAAGTTTTTTTACTATATTCTGAGAAAAAGGCATCAACTCTTTTGTAATTTATTCTGTCATAATCGCCATATTTATTTCCTAAGTAATGAAGACCTGCATATAAAACAGGTATTAATTTAGATGAATATCTTATTTTAAATGACAAAAACATCATCAAAAATAATTTAATTACAAATGAAGTATAACCAAAAGATTTATCTAATATTGTTCCCATTTTTTTTAACAGAAGTAACCTGTATTTGTAATTATAGTAAACATTTTTTGCCCAATTTTTTCCTATAGTATGTGACACCGCATGATAGATTTTTTGATCTAAATCAACCATTAAATTTCCATTAGTTTTTTTAAGTCTATTAGAAAGTTCAATATCCTCCTCACCATAAAAAAAATCTGGATCAGATAAACCAGCTTGTTTTAAATTTTTAGACCGCATTATTGATGCGCACCCAACAATAGAATCTGTTTTGACAAGACCTCTATATTTTTTTGTATCTGCGTGTCCAGGATCATAATCAGAACATTGTCTTTGAAATTTTAAATTATTTCCAATTTTTGCACCTCTAAACCAAATTAAGTTTGGTTTATCTAAAAACATTACTTTAGGACTCATGGCAATAATATCCTTATTATTATCAAGCCTTCTACATAGTTTTGACATTAAATTTGTTGGAAGTATCATGTCATTATCTATCCTAGCAATATATTTAAAATTATGTTTTAAACAAAATTTATATCCAGGATTATGCCCTAGTCCACATCCAAAATTTATTTTATTTTTAATATATATGCATTTTTTTTTATATTTTGAAAAATCAAAATTAAAATTTTCTTTAGTTGTTTTAAATATTTTTACCTTTTTATTTTTTAACCATTTTATTACTTTATTTGAGTATTTTTTATCTGAATTGTTATCTACAATTACTAGAGTAAAATTAATTTTTTTTTGTTTATAAATTGAATTTAAACATTTTATTGTTTTTTCACTATCATTCCAAAAAAGAACAACAATACTTAAAATATTATTTTTAATTCTCATATTAATTTATTAATTTTAAAATTGATTTATAGTGGTAAAATAAAGTAAATTTCTTTAGAGTTTTTTTTGATCTCAAAATAATTTTTTCTTTTTCAATTAAAGGTAAATTTTCGTAATAATTAAATTTTTCGATAAAATCTTCTTTTGAATTATTTTTAAATAAAATACCATTTTCATTTCCCAAAATTTCTTTGGGTCCACTTGGACAATCACTAGAAATCACAAAGCAATTACTGATCATTGCCTCTATGATAACAAATCCAGGATCCTCCCATAAAGAAGAAAGGATAAATCCTTTTGAATTTTTTAAAAATTTAAAAACATTTTTTTGATAACCCACAAGTATAATATTATTTTCTAAATTGTTAATTTTAATTAATTTATGAATTTTTTTAAATTCTTCACCTGTACCTATTATTATTAATATTAATTCTTTATTTTTTTTAATTAGTTCTAAAAAACAATCTATCAAAAAAATAAAATTTTTTTGTTTTGAGAGTCTTCCAATTGAAAGATAATAATCTTTTCCTTTAAATTTTTCTTCCAAATCCTCTTTCTTAAGTTTATTTATCTCATTTAGTTCTAAAATAGGGTCATAAAGCAATTCAAGTTTATCTGTTGAAACTATTTTCAATGTTTTAAAATATTCTAAAGTTTCAATGGTTGGAAATGTTATCTTATATATTTTTTTAATTGTTAATTTCCAAAAATAATACCTCATAAAATTTAATTTTGGTTTACCTGAAATTCTTAAAATAATTTTTGTATTAGATTTAAAAATATAGTTTATAAATAATGGCAAAGAAGAGATTAGGTGTATTATTAAATATTCAGGCTTTTTTTCAAAAATAAATTTCTTTAAAGAAAAAAATGATAGGAAAAATACTAAGATATATTTAATTCTACTTTTCAAAAAACCAAGCGATGAAAATTTAAATAAAAAAGGATAATGACCAAGTTTATAAAAAATATTTTTATTTAAAATGAAATAATCACTATTTTTCCACTCTCCAAAAACATCTAAAATTATACCTTCGTATCTTCCTGCGGAATATTTATTTAAGGATTTGGCTGAATTATATACCGCTTTAATTGTTGCAACTTTATTTATAAATGGCGCCCAATAATATATTTGTTTTTTATTTTCCATAAAATACATTTTTTATAAAATTAAGATATTTAAGAGAATTTTTTTGGTATTCAAACCTGTAAATGTTTTTTTTTGCATATAAAATTTTATTTTTTGCTTTAGTGTAGTTTTTAAGAACATATATTATTTTACTTGCTAAAATTTCAGGATTTGATTTTGGAACAATATATCCACCTTTATTGTTCATAATTATTTCGTTTGGACCACTTTTGCAATTTGTTATAATAGTAGGTATCTCATAATTAACTGCATCAATTACTACATTTCCAAGACCCTCATAAAGTGATGGTAATATAAAAATACTTGCGTGCTTATAATATTTGCTAACTTTTTTTTTCCATCCAGTAAAAATTATCTTATCTTCTAAATTTAATTTTTTACCAAGATCTTTTAATTTTGTTTTAAGATTTCCTCCTCCAACTATAATCAATTTGTAATCAGGAATATTTTTTGCAATAATATTAAATGAAAGTATTAGATTATTAAAATCTTTTTGTTTAGTAAGTCTACCAACTGATAGAATATATTTTTTTCTCTTTAAAAAATTTCTTTTATTTATTTTTTTTAAATATGGATTGTATATGTAATCAATATTGGTTTTCCTAAATAATAATCTCTCTAACGATTGTTTTGATCCTTTTGAATTTGTAATTATTCCATCAGCAAAATTATAAGTAACTATTTTTAGGGCAAGTACAAATAACGATAAAAGTTTATTCTCTTTATAAAATGTAGAATATATAGGATCTTCGGCATTTCTCACAACTATTTTAAAATTTAAAATTTTACACAGAATTATTGATAACGAACTTGATTGCATAGAAAAAACAATTGTTTTTTTTGGATTTGAACTTTTCAATTCTTTTAATAATGTGTTAACTCCATATAAACTATTTGTAATTCTATTATTAATAAAATTAATGTTTTGATCTTTATGTTCTTTTAAAGTGAAAAGACGATTTTTTTTAATTATTTTTTTATTAAAGTTACTAGAAATTAAACAAATACAAACTTTTTTTTTTAAAAAAAAATTGATTAAATTAGCTAAAATTAATTCAACACCACCTCTTTCAAATGATGGATAAAATATAATTATTTTTTCTAATTTCATTATTAAGTTTTTAAAATTTTCTTGAATTTAAATAGTTTATACCAACTAATTGTTTTTGCTAAACCAGCTTCAATAGAAACAAAATTTTTATAATTTATGTCTTTCTTTACTCTAAAATTTGAACCATAAGTTATATTCATTTCACCTTTTCTTTTCTTAAAATATTTTATATTGGGACAGAATTTATTTAATTTTTTAAAAATATTTAAAAATTGGATTATCTGGATAGGTTTTGACGCACAAATATTATAAATTTTGTTGCCGTTATTTTTTTTGGACAATATATAGATAATTTTTACAACATCATCTACATATGTAAAATCTCTTAAATGCTTTCCAAAATTGAAAATTTTTAATATTTTATTACTTTTGGAATACGTCAGATATTTTAAAACTAACATATCAGGCCTCCCGTAGGGACCGTAAACTGTGAAAGGTCTAACAATCTTGAATGGGATGTTATTTTTTGCAAAACCTTTTGTTACTATTTTTTCACAAGTTATCTTTGTTTTAGCGTAATAATTCTTTGGTATTAACTTAAAGTTTTCTTTAATGGGATATTTTTTTTGATCTCCATAAACTGAGCTTGACGAAACAAAAATAAAATTTTTAATTGTTTTATTATTGAATAAATCTACCAAGTTCTGCGTTGCTTTTACGTTATTTTTATAATAACTGTCTGGATTTTTGTAAGAATAAATTACACCTGGTTGCGCAGCAAGATGGATAACATATTTAATTTTCTTTTCGGTTAATAAATTTTTTATTTCTTTTTCGTTACTGAGATCAATTTTATAAAATTTAAATCTTTTATTTTTTTTTAAAATTTTGAGTCTTTCGTATTTGTAATCTTTCGAATAATAACGATTTAGACTATCTACCCCTATAACTTTATTATTGCGTCTTGTTAGATAATTTGTCATATGGTATCCAATAAAACCTGCGCAACCTGTAATTAAATACATTATAAATTCTCCAGATATTTTTTTGCTCTATTTTTTAAATTAAATGATTTTCCTAAATTATAATTATTTTTTGAAATAATTATTCTCTTAGATAGGTTTTTGGATATTTTATCTATCTCCAATTTCCATGAATAAATATTTTCATAATTTTTAATAAATATTACATTTTTATTTTCAGTTATAACTTCTTGAAGTACAGGCAGTTTTGAACTTAAAATTACTTTACCAATAGATAAATAATCAAAAAGCTTCAAAGGAGAAGTAAATTTAGATATATCTCCAACATCTCCACCTGAGGTAACTTTTTTTGAATAAGGCATTAAAAAAATATCCATTTTTTTTAAAAGTTTAGGAATTTTATTATAACTAACATATCCACCTAAAAATAAATTTTTGTTTGAATATTTAAAATTAAGGTTTTTGAATTTTGAATGATCACCAAACATAAAATAATTATTATTTTTATCTATTTTTGACAAATTTAAAAAAATATCTGCTCCTCTAGATTTGTATATTGAACCAAAGTACCCTATATTTAATTTCTTAGAGTAATTGTTTTCAAAATTGCTATGGGTTTTAATTGAAGATCCACTTGGTAGTACTATTATTTTATTTTTATTTAAATTAAAAGTTTCCAAATAATGCATTTTAACTTTTTTAGATATAGCAATTATTCGAATAATATTTTTATTATTCAAAACTTTAAAAAATTTTATTAAAAATTTAGTAATTCTACTCTCTATTTGAATATCATGATGTATTTCAAAAATTACTTTTTTGCTAAACAAAATTAAAACGAATGCAGTGAAAAAATTTCTAGTTATATAAATTTGAGGTTTATATTTAAGGCTTCTAATTACTGAAATAATTGAAAATATGTAATATTTATATCCTAAAGGAAATTTTTCAAAACTATTTAACTTTTCAATATTAAATTTTGTTTTTACATTGTAAAAATTGAAAACATTTTTTTTTATTTTATTTGAATTTGGGCAAATCAAAGAAACTTCATTGTCAATTTTGGAGAGCGCTTCGCACATTTTGACTATTTGAATAGCACTTGCCACTGTTGAAGGTATCGCATTGTTAGCCAGATAACAAATTTTCATTAAAACCTAAACTTTCTTAAAAAAATTTGTAAACTTACTAAGTTCCAAATTAAATATGGATCAAAATATTTATGTTTGTGTTTATTAAGTAAATTTGAACATTCGTTAAAATCAATTAAGCTAGACGAATTATAGTATTCTTTACTTAGTATATTCTTAGCAAAATCAAATAATTCATTTCTTAAATAAGATGCAAATGGAGTGTTAAATCCTAATTTTTGATTTATGGTTAGTTTTAATTCTTCTTTAAAATTTTTTATAATAAGATTTTTATATTTTAAGAAAAATCCGTATTTTTCATAATCATTAATCATTAAATAGTTTTCAATAATTTTTTGATCTAAAAAAGGAACCCTCAGTTCTATTGAGGAATTTGCATATATTTTATCATTTCTCAACAATACATCATTTTGGATCCATGTATCTAGGTCATGATACATTACATAAGATAGTTTAGTTTTCGGGTCTAAATCAGAACTATGATTTAAATTTTTATTAAATTGCTTATCATCAATAAATTGAAAATTTTTATAAACTTTGGACTGACTCTTAAATAAATTTTGTTCGCTAAAAGATAGAAACATTTCTCTAGAATTATTAATAAAAAAACGTTTAAGATTTCTATTTTTAAAATTGAGACCAAGGTGTTTTAGTGGATTTAGAAAATTACATAAATTAATTAAATGAATAGATTTATATCTATCATAACCTGAAAATATCTCATCACCCCCATCTCCAGAGAATAAAACTTTTTCTGAAACATTTTTGCTTAATATATAGTTTGCTATAGAATTTGTATTCCCAACAGGTTCCTCTACTATATCAACTACTTTTTCAGAATAGTCTATAAAATCTTTAGGTTTTATAACTACGGGATTTATATTTATATTGTTATGTTTACAAATAGTTTTGGCAGCTTTAAAATCAGCAGAATATTTTTCTGAACCTTCGAAATAAACAGAATAAACATTAAATTTACTCTTTTTACTTTTTAATAAGGTCGAAAAAATTAAATTAGAGTCAACACCTCCAGATAAAGAAAGGGCTATAGGCACATCTGAAACAAACTGTTTTGAGAATATATTTTCAATATCTTGAGCAATATTATATTTTTTTTCATTTTGAAATTCAAAATTTAAAAATTTCTTTTTTAAAATATTATTTTGCTGAAAAATTATCAATTCTCCCGGATTAACCTTAAAAATATCTTTAAAATAGGTTTCGCTATAATCATTCCTATTAAAATTTGAGTATGAAATTAGGGAATTATGATTAAGATTTTTATTTTTTAATGATAATAAGATTGGTTTTATCAAAGAAGAAAATATAAATTTTTTTTCTTGTATATTAAAATAGTAATATAGAGGCTTAACTCCCACTATATCTCTAATTAATATAATTTTTTTTTTAATTTTATCAAAAATTGATATTGCAAATATTCCTGAGAGAAGTTTGAAAGAGTCTTCTCCGTATTCAAAATAAAGTTTTACTACAAGCTCTGTATCTGAATTAGTTTTAAACTTGTAACCTTTCTGTATCATTTGATCTTTTAGATCCATGTAATTGTAGATCTCACCATTAAAAGATAAAATCAAATTTTTATATATAAAAGGTTGGTTGGATCTTTCTTCAGGATCTATTATTGAAAGTCTGTTATGTGAAACCGAGTATTCATCTGATAAAAAAAAACCTTCATTATCAGGACCGCGAGAATAAGTTATTGCTGACATTTTTTTCAAGAGATTTTCATCTTTGAAATTAAATCCGTTGATTCCACACATTTCAAATAATCCTTGTCATTATTTTTAATATTTTATTAAAAAAAAGATTTTTTTTAATTTTTCTCATTTTTTAAATTATTTAAATCTAAAATTTTATCACAAAATATTGCAGCAGATTTTCGATGAGTAATACAAATAATAGTTATTTTATCTTTAAATTTTTCAAAAATTGATATGATTTTTTTTTCTGTATCAAGATCAAGCAAACTTGTCGCCTCATCTAATATTAAAACTTTCGGATTTGTATAAAGTGCTCTCCCAATACCAATCCTTTGTTTTTGCCCGCCAGATAGCTTTACTCCGTTTTCACCTAGTATAAGTTCTGAGTTTAATTCGGCCCTTTCGACTATCTTATCAAGCTCCAAAAGGCTAATAATTTCCTCAATTTTACTGTTATCAATTTTATCATTATCTACTCCTAATGCTATATTTGCTTTAAGTGTATCGTCTAAAATGTATGTTTCTTGTGGGACGTATCCAATATATTTTAACCATGAATCTTTTACGTCTTGAATTTTATTACTACCAATTAAAATATTTCCGCTGCTAGGTTCTATTAATCCCATCATTAAGTCTCCAAGAGTACTTTTTCCAACACCACTTTTACCCATGACCGCTACAGATGAATTTTTATTTATATTTAAATTAAAATTTCTAAAAATATATTCGTTAGATCCTTCATATTGAAAACTTACATTTTGTAGAGAAATGGTATGATCATCAATTTTTTTATCTATTTGTTCTTTTTTTTTAAAATTTGAAATTCTTTTGAAATTTTCATATTCATCTAATAAAATATTAAATTGTGGCGATGAATATCTTAAATTTTGTATAAATAATAAAATTTTGTTTAATGATGGTAGCATTCTATAACCAACCAAACTAAATATTATTATAAGTGTAAATAATTCACTAAGGTTTGTGCCAAAATTTATAAAAACTGCTAATGAAAATACGATTAATGATAAAAAAACAAATTCGATCCATATCCTTGGTAATTTTTCTATGAATAACTGTAAATATTTTGCATTTTTTTCTTTTGAAACCATATCTTCAAAAATATCGATCACCTTGTTTTCTTTTCCCATAATTTTCAAAAGTTTTGGTATTCTGAAGGACTCTATTATTTGCTTGTTAATTAAATAAGTATTTTTTGCCTGAACATCTCCAAGTCTATAATCATATTTTTTTGTTATTCTTTGGGTCATGTATGCAATTATTGTTAAAAAAATAAAAACTACTAAGCTAACTAAAGGATAAAGATAAAATACAAAAATAGCCAAGGATAAGGACATTATAATTTCAGTTGCAAGGTTTAACGTATATGGAACTATCTTTGATGAATACGCATCTATCCCGGTTTGTAAATTTCTTATTATCGCCCCAGTATTTTTTTTCATTATAAAAGACCAGGGACTATAAATATAACTTTTAAAGTATGTTTTAACAAGTCTTACATTTAAATTTGCATAAAAATTCTTTTGTAAATAAAAATTAAATGTGAAAAAAAAAGATTTAAAAAAGAATATAAATATTAAAAGAAATATTATCGTAGATATAATTTGATATTCTGTTTCTAAACCTAAATAATCGCTTAATAACAAGACTATTTGGTTGCTATATAACGCTTCTTTATCTGTAAATAAATAAACAATTGGGACAACAATACCAATACTTAAAATTTCTAATATAGATGAAATTATAGTAAGAAAAAAAAAATATAATAAAAATTTTTTTTCTAAGGGCAGTAAAAGTTTGGTAACATTTTTTAAATAGTTTATTTTACTTTGAATCATACTTTAAACTCTCATCATATTCTTTTTTTAACTCATCGTACTCACTCATTTTTCTTTTCATAAAATTAATTGTAAGTTTAGTTTTTTGAGATAACCCTTCTGGAGTTAAGACGTAAAGATAATTTATTTTATTTGGATTTTTTTTAAAATTTTTTATTTTAATTAACCCTTTTTTTTGTAATTCTTTTAAACAATAATTTAATTTACCTAAACTAAAACCAAGTTCTTGAGCTAATTCTCTTTGGGATGATTGTGGTTTTTTGTTTATTTTTCTAAGTATTTCGAAATGATCTTGGTTATCGTCCATTATGTTCAACTTTTGAACATCTTATCTTTATGAAGGTAAAGGGTCAATATAAAAAAACCCTCAGAGTTATTTCTGAGGGTTATAAATTGATTAAAAAATTTTTTTCAGTGCATAAATCAAGCCAATTGAGCTATTAGTACTGGTTAGCTACATGCGTTACCGCACTTCTACACCCAGCCTATCAACGTGGTGGTCTACCACGGCTCTATGGGAAGAACTAGTTTTGAGGTGAGTTTCCCGCTTAGATGCTTT
>MDSW01189061.1_pt1 | contig 22224 bp, 15 predicted proteins | sample 811171 | NCBI WGS metagenome assembly MDSW01 (sample SAMN05326641, study PRJNA326480) | marine metagenome | isolation source: seawater | place: Atlantic Ocean: North West | collected 2012 | reverse complement strand
GAAGAGTGACGACGGGAAAAGTCCTTAAGGAACGGCGTTCACATCGCGAACGGGGTCGTATGGGAAGCAGTCTCACCGCCGCCGCCGCCGCGTGATGATGATTCACCGACTGATCCATCGCCGTCGCCATCCCCGCCGCGGCGGCGCTCGCCCGCGCGGGGCCCGGCGACGCGCCCCACCCCCCACCCGCGTGCGTCCGCGCGATCGACGCCGCGCTCGCTTGCTGACGCGATAAGAGATGCATCCGGTGCCAGTCCACGAACTCGTCCACGAGCACGGGCCACGCGCCGTGGGGATCGTAGCCGTCCAGCCCCCCGGCTTGATTCACCGCGTGCGCGAAATCGAGCACCTGGCACCACGTGTCTTCGGAAATCCCCTTCGCGTCCGCGCGGGCGCCGCCGACGAACTCGCACCACTGCGCGAGGAGCGCGAAGCGTCCGTCCGCGAGGAGGAACCTCCACCCCTCGAGCGCGGCGGCGACGGAGAGGTTCCTCTGCCCGCGCTCGCGCGCGACGAAAAAGACAAAGTGGTAGAAGGCGGCGAACTTCTGCGCGTCCGTCGCGAGCTCGCCCAGGAGGCTGCGGAACAGCGCGCTGAGCGGGTGCATCGCGAGCGGGCCGAGCATCCCGCGGCCGTCCGCCTGCAGCAGCAGCGTGGTCATCCTCGGCTTCCGGATCTCCGCGGCGTCGACGAGGTACGCTTCGAAGAAGGCGCCGAGGAGATCTCGAAACGTCGCGACGACGTCCTCGTGCGAGACCCCCGCGGCGGCGGCGGCGGCGCCGCCGCCGGTCGTGCTCGGGAGCGACGCGCCGTCCGCGCGGTCGTTCGTCCACGCCATCGCGGAAGGAGCCGCGTCGTGCCTCGCGCGCGCGGACACTGGCGGCGGAAGCGACAGCTGTGCTCGCGTGAGATGGAAATATTCCGAGCTGACTCGATCGGGGCGGGGGCTCCAATTGTCGGCGCGCGCGGAGGAGACCGACGCGTCGGCGACATCGCGCGCCGCGGCCTCTCGCCGAGCCCCCACCCGCTCACCCCCCGCGATGACGACGTCCCCCGCGAGCGGCGGCGCGTTCGGCGCCGTCAGCGGGTTCGTCACCCTGCTCGCGACGCTCCCGATCTTCTCGCTGTCGCTCCCGCTGTCGTTCGTCTTCGGCGTCCCGAGCGTGTGGCAGTTCGGCGAGGCGTACCGCCCGTCGTTCTCGTACGTGTGGTCCAAGTTCATGACCGAGGCGGTCATGGGAGTCAAGCTCAAGCTCGTGGGGAACCGAGGACTGTACAAGGACGGCGAGTGCGTGTATCTCAGCAACCACAGGGCGTGGGCGGACTTCTTCGTCGACATGTATCTCACCGAAGGAAGGGCGTTCATCTTGTCGCGGTACCTCGTCGTGTACGCGTTCCCGCTGTTCGCGATACCCGCGATGTGCGACGGCGCGCTGTTCGCGTTCAAGCGCGGGAAACCCGGCGCGCACGAGGAGCTGAACGCGCAGCTGGACGCGCACTTGAAGACTTTCCCCGATTACGCCGGGTTCGTCGTCTACCCGGAGGGGACGAGAAACGTGAAACCGCGGAGCTTGTCCCTGAAGCGGGGCCTTCTGAAGTACACGTGGTCGCGGAAGAAGACCGTGCAGGTGATCATCGCCGCGGATAAAGAGCAGGTCTTATCCGAGCAGATCGGGAAGGCGTCGTACGGGGTGGAGATACCCGTGGGGTACTCGGACGTGATTCACTCGTCCGAGTACGAAAACGACTTCGAGGGGTTCGCGAGGGAGGTCCAGAAGACGTGGGACGCGGAGTGGGAGAAGGTGTATAGCGCGCGGCGCGATCGCACCAGGGCGCTGCACCCGAAAGCGCAGCTCGTGACGTACACCCGGGGGAAGACGATCCTGCTGCTGACGTCCGTGGGCGCGCTCGCGGCGGCGACGGCGGCGTTCGCGTGGATGTTCTGGGTAACCGTCTGGGCGAGATATCTGTCGCGGTGAGGTCTCGAGGACGGGGGCGTCGGCTCGGTCGTTCGTCGGTTAGTTCTTATTGCAACGGTCGGTTGAACGCGGGTTCAACGCTAACACGTTCACGCACAGAGTGCTCTCGCGACCCCCACCCCTCCCGATCACCCCCCCATACAAACGCGCGATACGCGTCACGCGGGAAGCAACAGCGCGTCGAGCGCGTCGCGAAGTTTCAGCGCCTCGCCGCCGATGGCTTCCGCGACGGTCTGCGCGTCCACTCCCGCTCTGGTCATCACCTCCCTCAGCCGGTCCGCGTGCTCGGTCACGAGCGACGTGATCGCGGACTTGTCGATCGTCGGCGCGGCGGGCTCGACCAGCGCGAGTCCCGCGAGACCGAACTCCGGCGGCGGCGCCGGCGGCGCCTCGTACCTCGACCGCTGCGACGGCGCGAACCCCGGGTGCTCCTCGGGCAGCTGGGGCGGACGGAGGCCGGCCGCCGCGCGCGCGGCGAGCGCGTCCGCTTTCGCGAGCGCGGCCGCGAGCGTGATGCGCCCGCCGCGCGTCTCCCCCGACGGCCTCGACCCTCGGCCGCCGCCTCGGCCTCGGCCGCCTCTCCCGCCGCCGCCGCCCTTACCCGCGAGCCCGCCCGCGAGCGCGGCGGCGGCGAGCGACTCGAGCTCGTCCACCGGCGGTTTCTTCTTCTTCTTCTTGCGCTTCTTCTTCTTCTCCTCTTTCGGATCCTTGAACTTCGGGTTCATCTTCCGCTTCCGCCCCGTGCGCGAGTCCGGGAGCAAGACTTCCTCCTCCTCCTCCGGCTCGGGCTCCGACTCGCTCTCGCTCTCTTCGCTGCTGCTCTCTTCTTGTTTGATCGCCGTCGTCCCCGCGTTCGCGCGCGCGAGAATCGCCTCGACGTCGACATCATCTTCCTCTTCTTCGTGTTGCCTCGACGCGGGCCTCGCCGGGGACCACGCCCCGGACACGGGGACGGAGACGTCGTCGTTCGCTCTCGGCGTCGTCGTCGTCTCGTGCGGCGGGAACGGGTTCGCGGCTTCGAGAACCGTCTGCTGCGATTTCCGACCTCCCGCGGCGGCGGCGGCCGCGGCCGCGGCGACGGACGCGCCGACCCAATCGCCTTTCTGTCGCAAATGCGGTGGGAGCTTCTCCTCGCGCGCGGCGAGCGCCGCGGCCAGACCGCCGGACGCGGCGAAGTTCACGGGCGGGGGCGCGGCGGCGTGCTGGCTCATCGCCGCCGCCGCCGCCGCGACCGCCGCGGCGACCGCGTGGGAGTCTAAATCGCCGATCCCGCCGGGAAGAAGCGAGGGGAGCGTCGCGGCGACGCCCTGGAGCAGCCGCGCTTGCGCTTTCGCGGCTTCCAACGAGTCGTTCACGGCGTCCGACGTCGGCTGGTTTCTCGCCTTTTTCGCCCTCGGCGGCTTCTTCTCCGGGGGCGGGGACGGGGCGCCGCCGCCGGTGAGCGCGAGCAACCCGCCGACGCCGTTCATCTCCGGCGCGGCCGCCAACCTGCGCGCCTTGTGGTTCGCCTTGCTGTACGCCTGCTGCAGCCGCTTCGTGTTATCGTCCAGATCCAGGACTTGGCACTCCTCCATCCGTCGCTTTTGTTCCTCGAGCTCCTCCACGGACTTCACGAGCGTCCTGTTCTGGTCCCCGGGGGATATCCCCGCCTGGACGTTCGTGATGAGACGATCCAGGGATTTCATCTTGCGAAACGGCCATCGCTTGATGCCGAACCGTCGGCACTGACGCTTCAAGACGGTGAGCCCGATCCCGAGCTTTCGGCACGCCGCTTCCGACGGCAGGTGAAAGCACGACGAGAGCTCCTCTTGCGTGATCTCTGACGCGCTCCTGAGCGCGCGTCGTTTCGCCGGCTTCTTCTCCGCGCCGTCGCCCCCACCGACGTCGGCCGCAGCGAGTAGTCTCTCGTATTCATCGCCGCCGTCCATCACGTCTTCGCCGCCGTCGTCCATCATGTCCTCGCCCTCGTCTTCGAATTCTTCATTCGTCGGCGGCGCGGCGTCGTGCGCGTGATCGATCGTCGTCCCGGTGCTGAACGCGCTGTTCTGTCGGTCCCTCTGCGCGCCCCCCGGCGCGTTCGCGGCGTCCGCGTTGGCGTCCGCGTCGGGGTCCGAGCGCACGATCTCGACGCTGAAGCCGACTTTCGGGGTCGTCGCCGCGGGGACGGCGTCGTCCTCCGCGGCCGGAGGCTGATCGGAAATGCCATTCACGTCGTTCGATTCGCGCTTCACGCGCGCGTCGTCGTCGTTCGATGCCGCCTGTTGACCTTCCTCCGGAGTTTTCCCCTCGCGCGAAGGCGCGGCGGGATCGCCCGCGGCCGCGGGCGCGGTCGCGAGATCCGTCGCGTTCGCGGACATGAACGCGAATGCGCGCGGGTCGGGGGTTAGGTTCGATGGCCTGCGCGGGGTCGCGTCGGGGCGTCAGCGGCGGGAAAATCGACGTAGGTCGTTGTCGCTTGGCGAGTGGAAATGGCACGCGGGAGGCAAAGGAACGAGGCGCGCGCGGCGCGGACGACGCGCGCGATCGAACCGCGCGCGGACGCGTCGCGCGCGCGCGAAATCGAAAACGCGGAGAGAGACGCGCGCGCGCCTTCGCGCGGGCGATTCAGATCACGCGACCGCGGTGGCGCGAAGCGTCGAGGGCGACTCGCCTTCCCAAGGATGAGGATCTGACGATTTGGAAGCCGCGACTTCACGATTCTTCCCCGGCGTGCGACGTCGGCGACGCGCGCGCGAGCGCGAATACCTCCGGACGCGCGCGCGACGATCGCGCGTGTGCTCACAAAACTCGAGCGCGCGGAACCCGCGGGCGTTCTCGAGTCGCGCGTCGCGGTGTGCGTCCCGCGCTGCGCGCGACGCGTCGGCTTCTTTTTCGCCCGCGAGAGACCCGAAGCGGCGATTCGCGCGATCGCGATGGTCGCGCGAGTGCGTAGCGAGTGCGTCCGGTGCTCTGGTAATAATCTGGCCGCGGGTCTTCTCTTCTCGCCGCCGTATCTCTCGCCGTCGCGCGCAACCGATCGCGCGCGCCGCACGCGACGGAGGACGCGAGCGTCGCGTCGACGCGCGCGCGGACGAGGCGGTAGAACCCTCGCGAGAACGATGCGCGGCTCGAGCGCGCGCGTGATGCGAGTCCTCTCGTCGCTGTCGCCGTCGCTGTCGCCGGAATTCCTCGCCGCCGCGAGGCTCTCGGCGTCGACGTCGTCGTCGTCGTCGTCGGCGTCGTCGGCGTCGGCGTCGGCGTCGTCGTCGGCGTCGCGGACGTTCTCGTCCACGCCGAGCTCGCGTCTCTCCGACGACGAGCGACGACGCGCGGCCGCGTTCGCGGAGGCGATTCGCGAGGAGCAGGAACGCCGCGCGCGCGAGCGGCGCCGGACGGAGGAGACGCGACGATGGAGGGAGGACGACGGCGACGACGCGGAGGGGGTCGAGGTTCCGATCTTCGCGTCTCGACCGCGCGCGGGCTCGATGTTCGACGACGTGTTCGATCAGATGATGCGCGACGTTCTCCAGAGGCAGATGGAGATGGAGGAGAGCGCGCGCAGCGAGGGCGGAAGAGGAGGGCCGGGCGCCGCGGGCGCGGGCGCGTCGCGTTCGAAGCGAACGACGCCGAAGCACGAGAAGAAGGCGCACGCGCGCGCGAGCTTCAGGCGCGCGATGCGCGACCGGTTGGACGACGACGAAGACGACGACGAAGACGACGAAGACGACGAGTACGCCGCGTTCGAGCGCGCGCGCGCGGAGCTCCACGCGCGGAGGGTGCAGCAGCAGCGCATGCAGCAGCAGCGCATGCAACAGGAGGCGCAGCGACGGCGGCAGGCGCAGCAGCAGCGGCGAGATCCGTTCGCCGCGTTCGGGGACGACTTCGACTGGAACGTCTTCGAACAGATCATCTTTCCGCAGATGGGCGGCACGCACACGTTCAAACAGGGCGGGTTCACGTTCACGTTCAAGACCGCGCCGGGCGGGGGTCAACACCGCGGCGGGAACCCGTTCGGCGGCGGCGGGTTCTCGCGCCCGCCGAACTTTGGCGGCGGCGGCGGCGGCTTCGGAGGGCCGCCGCGCGCGTGCCCCGACCGAGCCGCGCTCGGGATTTCGCCCACCGCGCCGCTGAGCGAGAAGGTGTTGAAAGAATCGCTGCGGACGCAAGCGATGAAGTGGCACCCGGACCGGCACAACGGCGCGGAGGAGAAGAAGAAAGCGGAGGTGAACTTCAAGCGGGTGTACGACGCGTACGACGCGCTGAAGCAACGCGTCGGGTACGAGTGACGCGCGCGCCGTAGTCGTCGCTCCGCCTTTGAAGATTGTTTCGCCGAGAGAGGACGAACACGCCAACGCTTTCGAACCCTACGCGTCGTCGCGTGCGCTAAGAATCAATCACCCGACCGACCGTTTCGGTTCGTTCAAGACCCACCCCCGACCAACACCCCGCGCTCCCTCCCTCCCTCCCTCGCTCGCTCTCGTCGACGCACTCACATCATCGTGCAGCACTGGTTCTGCTTCTTCGCCTGCTTGTAAAACATCTGCGACGCGAGCGATAGATCCGTGGACTTGTCGACCAAGTTATCGAGCTTCTCCCCGCGCGCGAGCACGGAGTCGATCGTCTTGTGCAGCACCACCTTGGTCTCGTCCAGCTCCCTCTGAATCTTCAGGATCTTATCCGCCTCCATCGGGTCCTGATACTTCGCGATCGCCTCCGCTAGGATCGCGTCGCCTCGCGCGTCGTCGCTCGCGACCGTCTTCCACGCGTCGCCCACCCTCGCGACGTAGTCGTCGCTCATCTTCGACAGCACGCAGAACGCGCTCCGGCTCGGGTACTCGCGGTCCATCACCGCGATGGCGACCAAGCCGCCGCGGTTGGTCACGTGCACGAGGTACTGGTCCTGCTCCACGCTCTGTCGCTGCCCGGGCTGCGTCCGCTTCACGATCGTCCGCGAGATGAACGTCAGCATCTCTCGCACGCTGCCGCGCTGGAAGTACCCAAACTCCGCGACGTCCTCCGCCTTGCCGAGGCACGTCGGCTCCGCCTTGTCGCCGTTCCACTTCCACAGGCTCAGCGCGGTGACCTTCATGGCGCGCGCGACTCGCCGGCGGTGGCGCGCGCGGCGTGATCTGAAGCGGGGGGCCGCGTCCTCGAAGAAACCGAAGTACGAACACGAACAGAAGTCCTCGCTCGTCAAACTCGCTGCGAGCCGCTCGTTGCCAGATCGGCACCCGAACGTTTTCGTCTGCGCGTCACACCGCCGTGCTCAGGGAGGGACGATGACGTCGTTCCCCGGCCGAGGCCCGCCGGCGTCGCGGCCGCCCGGCATCGACAGCGACAAGTGCGACATGCGCGCGCTCGCCAAGGCGGGAGGGGAGTTCCTCGAGGGTGCGATCTGCGCGCCTCGGATCGCTCTCGTATTATTTTTTCCCGCTCTCATCGCGCTCGATCCACCTCCTCCGTCCGCTCTCATCGATCCATCTCGCGCCGACGACCCCGTCCTGATACCTGACCGGTCCCCTCCCCTCGTCCTCTTCCTCCGCGGCAACAGCCGGCAACGGCGTGCGCGTCGGCGGATGGCGCGTGGAGACGAAGACGACGCCCATCTTGGGCAAGGAGCGGCTCGACGCGCTCGAGGCGTCGCTCGGGACGTCGCACCTCCCGGAGATGGTGTTCGGCAGCCGTCTCGACCTGACGCACGAGGCGAGCGGGACGACGATCCACTTCAACGCGGAGTGCGCGCTGAGGGAGTGGCTGGAGGAAGGGCTGCCGCCGCTGAAGGTGGCCGCCGCCGCGGTGTGGGCGCGCGGGCACGAGCGGCGGTTCGGCGGCGGCATGCCGGGCGCGCGATCAGCCGCGGATCGATTCGCCGTCGAAAAAACGGAGAAGAAGAAGAAGCCGATCCCGGGCGGCGCGGCGTGGGACGAGCGCGAGGACGCGGAAGCGTACGACTGGACGTTCACGACGCCGTACCGCGGTTCGCTGATGACACGAGCGGATGGTGGCGCGCCGTCCGCGAGTGGGTGGACGCCCACGGAGCTGCGCGTCGACCGAGGGATGCTCATGGAGCGCGACCCGATCTTGTTCTTCGACGAGCTCACGCTGTACGAGAGCGAGCTCGACGACAACGGCGAGATGTCCGTGACGCTGAAAGTCCGCGTGATGCCCAAGTGCTGGTACGTGCTTCTCAGGCACTGGATGCGTGTGGACGGCGTGCTGTTGCGCCTGAGGGAGACGCGGCTGTTTCACAAGATGGTCGGCGCGGAGGGCGCGGCTGGCGCGGCGGGTACAGCTGTCGTCGTCGTGCGAGAGAGCGCGCGACGGGAGGAGACTTTCGAGGGGCTTCGCGCGCGCGGGGCGCCGTGCGAGCCGGGGCAGTACCCGAACGCGGAGGAGGCCGCGAGCGTGTTGTTAGCCGCGGGCGGACCCGTCGCGATGGAACACCACGCGTTGACGTTGTGACGACGCGGCGAGCTCCCTTAGACTACGTATGTATTGACGCAATCTGTCTGGTTCATCACGTGCTGACTCGCGACGCGGCACCACGAAATCTCGACGAGCGCGTTCTCAGACGACGCCCGCGCGCGCGATGGGAGCCGCGGGGGACGACGCCGCGGAGGCCTCCACGCCGGACCGCGCCGAGATGCAAGAGATGCAGCGTCGTCTCAGCGTCGCGTCGCTCAGGCGCGTGAGCACGACGAAGAAGGCGGGGAACATGTTCAAGAAGGGGCTCGCCGGGGGGGCCAATCCAATGTCGTCCACCATCGCGCAGCTCGCGCCGTCGAGGGACCCGAACTTCAACCCGACCGCGCGATGGCGGAAGCTCGCCAAGGTCGTGGGCAAGGCCGCGGCGATATCGCGGCAGTGGATGTCCGACGCGAAGGAGCAGTCGCAGTCGAGGATACACATCCTGTCGAAACGGTGCGCGGCATCTCCGCCCCTCGCCGTTCGATTCCGTTTCCCGATTCGTCCGCGCTCATCGTCCGAGAGTGCTCCGAACGAACGAACGACCGACGCGCCCTCTCCCTCCTCCTCCTTCTCCCTCCCTCCCCCCATCCCCCCCTCTGATAGAGCGGAAGATCGCACGGAGATGGACCTCATGGTCCTCGAGCGGTTGTTCCACAGGATGAAGTTCGTGAAGACGCTCCCGACGAAGCAACGATTGGAGCTGGGGCGGGGGATGCAGTACTTGGCCGCCGACGCGGGACGCGAGATCTTTCGCCAAGGCGACGTCGGGAACCACTTCTACGTCATCCTCAGCGGCAGCGTCGAGGTTCTGATACGCGACCCGCACACGAACGCGAACAACCGCGTCGCGACGTTATACACCGGGGACTCGTTCGGCGAGCTCGCGCTGTTAGAGGAAGGGAACGTTCGCGCCGCCGGCATCGTCGCGAGAGAAGACTCGGAATTTCTCACGCTCGGGCGAGAGCTGTACAACGAGATCCTGCGGACGGAGTCCCAGAAATCCATCAAGGCGAAGATCGACTTCATGTCCGCGCTGCCCCTATTCTCGGAAGTCCCGTCGTCGATGAAGCAGTCGCTCGCGTACGTCCTGCACGAGAAGGACTACCCGCGGAACGCGGTCATCGTCAAACAGGGCGCCATGGTGGACGACATCTTCTTCGTGAAGGAGGGCGCCGTCCGCGTCGTTCGCGAGGTTCGAGACCGGCGTCTGCTTCGCGAGAAGCGCGTGACGCACGACGGCCCGGGGCGCGTTCTTCGTCGCGCGAGAGACCGAGGGATGAACGACGCGCCGCCGGAGCCGCCCGGAATGATCGCCGCCGAGGACGCGGGTGGGCTCGTGAACGAATTCGAGCACCTGAGAGGGAGCACGCCGCCGGCGGAGAAGGAACGCGGGGACGGCCTCGTGTCGACGTACGTGCAGAAGCCCACGGAGTTGGACCCGGAGCTCGCGCGCGCGGAGAGGAACGCGGAGAAGGAGGGGAACGGGAACGGGAACGGTAACGGGTCGGACGACGACGACGCCGACTGGCGCGGGCAGCTCGGCGTAAGCGAGAACGGCACGGACGGCGAGGAGGAGGAGGAGGAGGAGGGGGGGGGCGGGGGCGAGGGGGACGGACGAGGGAGGGACGGCGCGGCGGTCGGGAAATCGTCGCGACGCATGCGCGCGAGCAGCGCGACGCGCAGCGAGGCCGCCGCCGCGGCGGGCCTCGGACGGCTGTACTTGGAGATCGGCACGCTCGAGAAGCACGACTACTTCGGAGACGTCGTCCTGGCTCGGAACAAGTTTGAACACCCGGCGTCGATGATCGCCGCGTCCGGCGTGACGAAGTTGTACGTGTTGTCGCGCTGGGACCTGCTGCGACGCGTGGACCAGACCGTGGTGGATAAGCTGAGGAGCGACACTTCGCGGCGGACGCGGTGGATGGAGGACGAGCGGACGCTGCTCGACGAGTTTCAGAAGGTGAAGGACTGGATGGACTACCGCGACCAAGTCGTGAACGACGTCGTGCGCGAGAAAGCCGCGCGGAAGGCGCTGGCGAGGTTTCACTGACGAGATAGACATAGAACTAGACGGAACTACGCGTGGTGTTCACGTGTTGTCGACGGGACGTCGATCGCGCGCACCTCTCGTCGCTTCGAGCCGAGCCGCGTCCCGTGGGAGCGACTGACGAAAACGACACGCAGACGAACGAGAGATAAAAAAATGATCTCGACCGTCGCGTCGGGCACATCTATCTCACACAGCTCTCGCGCGCCGCGATGACGACGGTCGTCGTCCGCGCGGTCGCGCACCCCCGCGCTCGCGCGCGCGTCCTCGCGTCCGCGTCCGCGTCCGCGTCCGCGTCGGCGACGGCGACGCGCGCGGCGGTCAAGGTTCGACGCGCGAACGAGTCCGACGTCGCCGCGGTGGCGAACATACTGAGCGGCGCCGCGCTGGAGATGGCGAGCCCGCCGCCGCTGAGCTCTCTCAAGTCATACGCGCGCCTCGCGTGCGCGGCGGCGCCGGAGGACGAGCTCGCGCTGGTCGCGGAGCTCCCGGACGACGAGCTCCCGTCCACCTCGGCCCCCGACGTCGTCGGCGTCGTCGGCGTCGTCGGCGTCCTCTTCGACCGCGAGCTCAAGCCGCACGAGATGCGCCTCGACCCCTCCACCGCCTACGTCACGAACCTCGCGGTGTCGCCGCGCTGCCGTCGCCGAGGCGCGGGGCTGTCTCTCCTGAGAGCCGCGGAGGACGCCGCGAGAGACGCCGGGTTCGAGACCGTCGCGTGCCGCGTCGAGGAGACGAACGTCGCCGCGAGGGCGATGTACGACGGGCTCGGGTACGACGCGCACGAGCCGGCGCGAATAGGGAAGTTTCGACGTCTGATGGCGGCGCTGTACGCCGGCGCGGGGGCGGCGCACTTCTACGACGCGGTGATTGGGAGCGGGACGCTGCTCAAGATGGCGGGCGCGCCCGCGTTCGCGGCGATGAGCGAGACGCAGAGGGCGGCGGTGGTGCTGTGGTGCGCCGCGGGGCCGGCGGCGCTCGCGTCGGAGAGACTCGGGGGGAAAACCGCCGCAGTCGTCGGCTTGGCCTTCTACGGCGCCGTGGAGGTTGGGCTCGCCGCGATGTGCGCGAAGTATTACGGCGCGAGCGGGGGGGACGCGGCGACGGGTGCGGTGTGCGTGCAGGCGGTGGTGTTCGTGTGTTATCAACTCCTCGCGCCGAGGCAGGCGGCGGGGATGCTGACGATCGCGAGGAAGTTGTGATTGAGGAAGTCGAGCGCGCGAAGATGCAAAACACGGCGTCGTATGATATGTATCATAGGTACACTACGCGCACAGGAAAGAACGCGCTCACGCGCCCACGCGCGGGCGCTGCTTCTTTTTGCTCGGCGAGAACCACGACCGCTTCTTGCTCTTCGCCGGCGGCCCCGGCGACGGCGGCGGCGACGGCGGCGCGAGATCGAGATCGAAACCGACGAGATCGCTCGCCTCCCTCGCCGCGTCCCTCTCGTCCGCGGCGGCTAACATCTCGATCGCGTCGAGCTCCAGCGGCGCGTCGCCGCCGTCTTCGTCGCCGCCGTCGCTTCCTCCCCCGAGAGAGGTGCCCACGCCGAGACGGTCCATGAGCGCGTGTCGCCGCCGTCGCTCCTCCGCGTCGCCCGCGGCTTCGGCGAGTCGTTCCACCGCGCGTACCTTTTCCTCCGCCTCCGCGGCGTTCGCTTCCAGACTCTCCGCGCGTTCGATCGCCGCCGCGCGCTCCCTCTCCATCTTTCTGACGTGCTCACCCATCTCCACCGCGCACTCGTAGTTCGCCGACGCTTGTCTCGTGATCGCGTCCAACTTCTCGAGCGCGACGCGCAAGCTTTCGTCCGCGGCGGCGGCAGATTTTTCGGCGGCGACGACGCGCGCGGCCAGCGCGTGCATCTTCGCGTCCTTCTCCGCGTCCTTGATCTTCTGCGCCGCGTGTTGAAGCATCCGGTCTTTGCTCGCCGCGGCGTTGAACCGCGCGGCGACTTTTTTGTGCTCCGCGTTCGCTTTTAACAGCTTCTTCTTCGTCTTCGCGAGCTCGTCGGGGGCGACCGCTTTCGCCTCCGCGACGACGACGCGGCGTCGCAATTGGTTGTTTAGACGCCGCGCCTCCGACATCGTTCGCGCCCACTCCGCGCGTTCTTTGGCCCACGCGGCCTCTTTCTTGCGGATCACCGCGCCGTCCATGCACTCCATGCACCGAACGACGCGCGACGGCGGCTCGCGGTCGACGAACGACGGCGCGACTGGATTCGTGGGCAGTCTCGGAGGAGACGCGAAACGAAGCGGCGGTCGGGGGCTCTTCGCGCTCTCGCGTTCGCCCTCGCTCTTGCTCCGGCTTCGCCCGCGCGAAGACTTCGACGGGCTCGCGACGCGACGGCCGCGCGGGGGGCTCATGCTCGTGACGCGCGCGCGCGGACCCGGGCTCGAGACGCGCGCCTTCCCCCGCGGAGGCGACGGCGAACGCACGGGCGAACGCATCTTGCGAAGGTCCGCCCGTATCGACGACTCCTGCGACGCGGGCTGCGGCTTCTTCTTCTTCGATTTTCCAAACAGACCCATCTCGCGCGAGTGATACGGCACGTCGAACGGAACCTCTCGCGCGGGGAGGGCGTCGACCTCGCGGGCGGCGTGCGGCGCGCGCCGAGAGTGTGGCGACGAGAATTTGGATTTCGTCACTTTCGGTGCGTGAAAATTGGCGTTTATTTTTTGGCAGCGCAGCGCAGCTTTCGCAAAGCGGACGGTCGGTCTGGTCTGTCTGCGCGCGTCGATGGATAGACGGACCCTAAGAACGAAGCCGTCGTCGTCTCACATGACAATCCCCGCCTGATCCGATATCCCTCCTCGTTGCCTCCTCCTATCTACTCGCCTCTCGCCGACGGCACCCGACGCGTTCCCTCCTCCCTAATATTCCGGGAGCCGCCGCCTCGCCTTTTCGTCTCCTCTCACATCCTTCGAACCACCCCCCAACACGCGCACCCAAACTCACGAACGAATCAAAATCGACTCGACGCACGCGTCCCATCGCCCATCGCTCACGCCTCGAACGGCGCGAAGACGCACGAGGAGTTGTGCCCGCCGAACCCGAACGAGTTCGAGATGGCCACCTTCACCTCGTGCTCCACCTTGACGTTCGGGCACGTGTCGATGTCCGCCACCTCGTCGATGCTGTCCTCCTGGTTGATCGTCGGGTGCAACCACCCGGTCTTGATCGCCATGATCGTCGCGACCGCTTCCACGCCGGCCGCGGCGCCGAGGCAGTGACCGACCATGGACTTCGTGCCGTTCATCTTCACGCCGTCGAGCTTGTTGTTAAACGCCTTCTTCACCGCGTTCACCTCCGCGACGTCGCCGACGAGCGTGCTCGTCGCGTGCGCGTTGATGTAGTTGATCTCGGAGATGTCGATCCCCGCGTCCTCGACCGCCTTCGTGATGCACAGACCGACGCCGCTGCCGTCCGGTCGCGGGTCCGTCATGTGATGCGCGTCGCACGTGACGGCGCCGCCAAGGTACTCGGCGTGGATCCTCGCGCCGCGCTTCTGCGCCGACTCGAGCGACTCGAGGACGAGCAATCCCGCGCCCTCGCCCATGACGAATCCATCGCGGCCCTTATCCCACGGTCTGGACGCGCCCTTGTAGTTGTCGTTGTTGGACGACAACGCGCGGCACGCGACGAAGCCGCCGAGGCCGACCGGGATGATCGGCGCCTCGACGCCGCCGGCGACGATGATATCCGCCTCGCCCTTGCGGATGTGGTTCGCCGCCGCGTGGAAGCAGTAGTTCGCGGTCGCGCACGCGGTCGAGATGGAGTAGTTCGGGCCCATGAAACCCTTCTCGATCGCGAGCAGAGCGCCGCCCATGTTGGTGATGGCGTACGGGATGAAAAACGGCGTGATCTTCTTCGGGCCCTTCTCCACGAGCGCCTTGACGCCGTCTTGGAACACGGTCAGGCCGCCCATGCCGCTGCCGGCGAGGACGCCGACGCGCGTCTTGTCCAGCTTCTCGATCGCGTCGTCGTCCAGACCCGCGTCGAGTAAAGCCTTGTTCCCGGAGACGAGCGCGTATTGGAGGCAGTTGTCCATCCGGCGCGCGTTCTTCTTGTCGATGAACCCCTCGTTGTCGAAGTCCTTGATCTGCGCCGCGAACTTCGTGGGGAAGTCCTCGGTGTCGAACCGATCGATCATGTCCACGCCGGACTCCCCCGCGAGGAGCTTGTCGTAGAACTTGTCGTAGTCGTTCCCGAACACGGAGCACAGGCCCATGCCGGTGACGACGATCCGCTTCTTCGGATCCGTCTCCCTCGCCATGTTCACGACGACGATCGTCCGGCGGCCGGCGGCGCGGGACCCGGACCCGGCGGAGGTGCGCGCGGAGATGACGCGGCGGTTCGCCACGACGCCCCGGGCGCCGATGATGGTGGACGACGCGAGCGCGGCCATCTTGTTTTTTTTCAGCGGCGAGGACGAAGACCTGCGACGGCGCGACGGGACGGGGGGGGAGGGGGAGAGCGTCTCAGCGCGCGCGCGCGGTGGGGAGGAAGCGCGCGAGGCGCGACGACGTCGGGGAAGGGATCGCGCGAAGATCGCGCGCGCGTCCGCGGGATCGCGCGTCGGGCATCGCGCGCGAGCGCTCCCGTCGCGCGGCGCGATGGGAACGCGACTCGACCGGTAATCAATCCAGTCCGTCGACCAGACCCTCCGAGGCGAGAGGGGGCTGGATCCGCGCGCGGGCGCGGCGTCGTCGCGCGCGGCGCGACGGCGCGCGAAGGGTTCGATCGAGCGTCGCGCGATCGGATCGAGACGAAAACGGGCGGGGCTTCGCACCTGCGCGAGTGTGGGTATGCCGCCGACGGACGGACTTCGACGGAAGCCTTACCCTCTCGCGACCGAACCGCACGCGGTCCTCATCAGCGGGCGGCGAATAGCCTATCCACTTCGCCAGGTGAGAACGCCCGGGTGAATTCCAGGTTATGGGGACAGTCTTACTGTTTGCCCGTACGCGCGTACGCGAAATACGTACTACGTGAGGAAGGTGCAATATTGAGATGCGTCTCGGCCAATCAACGGCCTCGCGTCCGTCCGAATAAGTGAGATCCGGATCTCCTCGCTGAAAGGGTGGGGTCGAGCGGTCGATTGCGCACTGACAAAGCGCGCGCGTTCCGTCGCCGCCGCTCGTTTCGCCCCACTCCGTCAACATCATGGCGTCCTCCATGACCATGGCTTCGGCCCCCGTCGCTCAGACCACCAGGTGCGCATCGCGTGCGCTCTCGCGGCCGCGTTTCCGGCGGAAAAGAAACATCGCGATGCGATGAGGGAAAGGGTTATTCGCTGCGCGATTTATCCCGTGCACGTTTCGCCTCGGAAACGGCGCGCGGACGCACGCGCGAGGAGCCCCTCGCGCGTTCGCGCGCGACGTTCAGGATGCACGCGGTCGCGGTCCAGCGACCGCGCGGTTCTGGGCGCGATGCCCGCGCGTCGCGACGTCGCACCGCGCGCGAAACGCGCGCGGAGAGATATTTCGTTTCGGCACGAACAGCGCACGACGACGAGCGCGACGTCGACGACGTCGTCGTCCGTCGCCCTCGCGGCGTCGTTCCGAGCGCGTTCTCTCCGCGCGCGCGCGCGCGAACGCGTCTTCGCGACGCGTCCTCGTCGCCCGCGCGACGCGAACGCCGGTCGCATCGCGCGCGCGACGCCGCGCGCGCGTTCGCCGGATCCGATCGCGCGCGATGAGTTGACGTTATCGTCGCGACGATCGATGATCGGACGTAGTCGTAGTTCGCCGCCCGCGCGCCCCCGCCCCTCCGCACTCTCGTCCGTCCATCCCGCTGACCATCGATCGTTCCCCTTCTCCTCCTCGCATCATCGCATCAGGAGCCTCAAGTCCTCCAAGTTCCACGGCGCCAAGGTGACCTCCCGCGCGCGCGTCGCCGCCGCCGCCGTCGACGTCGAGACGCGCGCGGCTGGCAAGCCGCTCCCCGACGGCCGCAAGCTCCGCGTCGCCGTCATCGGCGGCGGACCCGCGGGCGCGTGCGCCGCGGAGACGCTCGCCAAGGGTGGCTGCGAGACGTTCCTCATCGAGCGGAAGATGGACAACTGCAAGCCGTGCGGCGGCGCGATCCCGCTCTGCATGGTTGGCGAGTTTGACCTTCCCGAGGAGATCATCGACCGCAAGGTGACGAAGATGAAGATGATCTCGCCGTCCAACCGCGCGGTGGACGTCGGGCAGACGCTCAACGACAAGGAATACATCGGCATGTGCCGCCGCGAGGTCATGGACGACTTCCTCCGCAAGCGCGCGAAGTCGCTCGGGACTAATCTCGTGAACGGCCTCTTCATGAAGCTCGAGGACCCGGGCCAGGGCAACGGCGCCATCACGATTCACTACAACGACTACGAAGCCGACTCCAAGGTTGGCGAGCCGAAGACGATGGAGGTGGACTGCATCATCGGCGCGGACGGCGCTAACTCCCGCGTCGCGAAGAACATCGACGCGGGCGAGTACGACTACGCGATCGCGTTCCAGGAGCGCATCAAGATCCCGGACGAGAAGATGGAGTACTACAAGGATCTCGCGGAGATGTACGTCGGCGACGACGTCTCGCCGGATTTCTACGGCTGGGTGTTCCCGAAGTACGACCACGTCGCCGTCGGCACGGGCACGGTCGTGAACAAGACCGCGATCAAGACGTACCAGGCGGCGATGCGCAAGCGCGCGGAGGAGAAGTGCGCGGGCGGTAAGATTATCCGCGTCGAGGCGCACCCGATTCCGGAGCACCCGCGCCCGAGGCGCGTGCAAGGCCGCGTCACGCTCGTCGGCGACGCCGCCGGCTACGTCACGAAGTGCTCCGGCGAGGGGATCTACTTCGCCGCGAAGTCCGGACGCATGGCCGCCGAGGCTGTCGTCGAGCGCTCCGAGAACGGCACGAAGGAGGTTGACGAGTCCGACCTCCGTCTGTACCTCGACAAGTGGGACCGCAAGTACTGGGCGACGTACAAGGTGCTCGACATTCTCCAAAAGGTTTTCTACCGCTCCAACCCCGCGCGCGAGGCGTTTGTGGAGATGTGCGCGGACGAGTACGTGCAGAAGATGACGTTCGACTCCTACCTGTACAAGACGGTCGTCCCGGGCAACCCGCTCGACGATATGAAGCTCCTCGGGAACACGGTCGCGTCCATCGTGCGCGCCAACGCGCTTCGCGCCGCCGGCAAGTCCCAGGTGAACGTGTAAACGACGCGAGCGTTCGTTTCGCGGCGCCGCGCCGCGTCTCGCGAGGGTTCTAGGCGTGTGAGCGAAAGATGCAGGCGGTACGATCGATTTTTTGCGAGGAGCGACGGAAGGGAAGACGTCCGTCGCGGTTTTGAGGGTGCGCGCGCGCGCGATGCGAGCGGCGCGCGGGTGAGTGGTGGATGGGCGCGCGCGGGGCGGGGCGTCCCGCGCGACGCACGCGCTATGTGATGTGTCGATTCCAATGTTAGCCTTCGTTGGAATATAAACCTACCAGTTTTTTGTCGCCTACCTGCGCTTGTTGCTCGCCTCGAGCGCGCGCAGGAACTGCGCGCACGTCACCGGCGGCGGTCGCCACGACCCGTCGTCCATCTCCGTCGCCGCCTCCACGTCCGTCTCGCCCTCCGTCTCCCCCTCCTCCTTTTCCGCCTCGTTCGCCGCGTTCGCCGCGTTCGCCGCGTTCGCCGCTCGCCTCGCGGGGGGCGGCCGAGCGACGAACTCCTTCCCCCCTCCCGCGCCCTCGCGCGTGACCGCGCGGAGGCCGTGATACTCGCACAGCCCGTGCGCGAGCAGCCGCGCGAACGCGTCGTCGAGCGGAAGCACGAGCTCGGGGACGTCCGCGTCCGACGATAGATCCGAGCCGCGTCCCCCGAAATCCGCGGCGAAATCCACCGCGAAATCCACCAGCGCCGCCTCCAACCGCTCGAGCTGCTCCGGGTGCCTTCGCGACGCCCGTCGCAGCGCCGCGCGACATCGCGACGACGTGCGGCTCCACGCCGCGCCGCGAGCTCTCGACCCGCGGTGCCGCTCTCGCCTCCGCGCGGCGTCGTCGTCCGAGAGACGCGAGAGAAACGCCGCCTCTTTGTCCATGTCGACGCGGCGGAACCCGAGCCACTCCCCTCGCGCTTGCGCGTCGAGCATCGCCTCGAACGGGCTCGGCTTCGACGGCGCGCCGAACGGCGGCGGCATGAACTGCGCGGCCATCTCCGCGACGGTCATGTTTCCGCCCAGCTCTTTGAGCAGCCGATCGTTCGCCCAGCGGCGGCGGCGGCGTTGCCCGAGCCTCGCGACGTCCGCGAGTTCTTCTCTCAGCGCCGCGTCCTCTCTCGCGGTGGACGCGCGGCCGCTCGCCATGGCTCGGTGGAGAAGCGACGCGCCGTCGCCGCCGCTCGACGCGGGCGCGGATCGCGACAGCGACAGCGTCGCGAGGGAGGAGGACGCGCCGGTCGCGTCGTCGTCGTCGGCGTCGTCGTCGTCGTCTTGTTCGTTCGCCGCGTCGTTGGTTCGAACTTGCCTCGACCCCTTCCCCGCGCGGCGTCGTGGCCGCGCGGTTGGGGCGTTGTCGTACTTCGCCGCCGCGCCGCCGCCGCCCGCGCGCCTCGGCGCGAGGATGCTCATGATGCGATCGAACTTGCTCAACGTCGAGTGCACGTCCTGCCGCGGCGGCGCGCGCGCGGAGCTCTCGTGATGGAATTGCTCGTTCGAGAGGTGGCAGTGCGGGCACAGCTGCGCGCTCGTCGCGCGCGCGCCCGCGCCGCGCCATCGCGCGCGCGACGTCACGAGCACGAGCGGGAGTCTTCTCTCGCGCGAGGTGCCCTTCCCGGCGACGTACGAGTACGTCGTCGTGGACCCGGCGTCGTCGCCGTCGCCGTCGCCGTCGTCGTCGTCGCCGTCGTCGCCGTCGCCGTCGTCGTCGTCGTCGACGCGGGACGAGCGAGATTCATCCAGCGCGTACCACCGTCGCGCGGACACGCACGGGCACAGCGCGCACGCGCCGGGGATCATCGCGCGGGTCGCGGGCGCCGCCGCGACGGGAGGAGGGTCGTCCGCGAAGCTCACCGCGGCCATGGCTGACGGCGGCGAGGCGAGGCTCGCGCGCGCGTCTTCTCGCGGACGGAGATGGGATAATCCAGGTTTTGAGTTCAGGTGCGTTCTATATAAAAGTTTTTCACCCATCGCTCGGTTTCAACACTTGATCGCGTCCCCTTTCATTTGACCGGTGAACTTTTTTTGTATAGAACTCATCAGCTACCCCCCTCGCACCCCCGCGACCTTCCCCGCCTCGTCCCACAGCTCGCTCGCTATCGCGGCGTCGTACGACATCGCGCTCGACGGCACCTCCCGCGTCGCGCTCGCGACCCTCCCGCCGCTGAGTCGCCGAAGCGGGTAATCCAACAGACTGCACGCCAACGCGCCCGCGCCCCACAGGCCAAACTTTACCGACCACGCCGCCCTCGCGAGCGCGCCGGCGACTCCGGGGCCGTCCTCGGCCGGGGATCCGCCGGGGGCGAGCGCGGAGATGAACGACGACGCGAACAAACCTCGCGCGTAGAACCGCGTCCGAGCGTCGTCGTCGTCGTCGGCGTCGGCGGCGGCGTCGTGTGCGGCGGCGTCCGTCTTTCGGTTTCGGTTTCCATTTCGGCGTCGGTCTCGGTCTCGGTCTCCGTTCGCCTCCTTCTCGCCGCTGCCGCCGCCCGCCGCGCCGGTCCGCGCGAACGGCGCGAGCGACGCCATAACCACCGCCACCGCGCCGTCCTCCGGCGGCGCGTACGCGAAGCTCAAGATCGCCTTCATCGGCCGCGCGCTGAAGAACGCGTCGTTGTTCCACAGGCTCGAATACACCGCGCCGGGGTCCACCGCGGAGGACGCGACGCCGCGCTTCCCCCACCGGCGCGCGATCTCGTACGCGAACATCACGTTCGCGAGCTTCGTCGCGGCGTACGAGCCGACGTCCCAGTCCCTCAAGAACTTCGGGACGGACGCGACGGACGCGTAACGGTGCGTCACCGAGGAGACGTGGACGACGTTGGCGCCGGCGCCGGCCCCGCCTTTCTCGCGGCCCTCCGCGGCCGCGGCGAGGATCGGCGCCTCGAGCGCTCGCGTCAGCGCCGCGGGGCCCAAGAAGTTGATCTGCGCGATCACGCCTACGCCGCTCTTCGTGAACGCGCGTTTGAGGAAGTTCGTCCCCGCGTTGTTCACGAGCAGGTGGAGCCTCGGGTGCTCGCTCGTGAACTCGCGCGCGAACGATCGCACGCTGTCGTCGCTCGCGAGGTCTAACCGCGGCCCGACGACGACCAAGTCATCGCTCGCGACGCCCGTCTCCGCGCGTATCGCGGTCGCGACTTTCTCCGCCGCGGCGACGTCGCGGCAGCCGAGGACGACGCGCGCGCCGCGTCGCGCGAGCGCCGTCGCGGTCGCGCGTCCCAGCCCCGACGTCGCGCCCGTCACGAGCGCGGTCTTCCCGGTCAGGTCCGCGCTCGAGACGACGCGCTCGTCCACGGCGCGGACGCGGACGGACGACGGGCGGCGCGTTTCGGCGGCGGCGTTTGGACGCGGGTTCGTCATCGCGCGCGGCGCGCGACGACGTTGTGAGAGGCGGCGGACCCGTCGCGGACGTAGCTAGACAATCACGATGACGACGACTGGACGCTCGTTCAGTTTTCGTTCACTCCGATGGCGCGCGCGCTCGCGGCGACCGCGGTGCGGAGCGCCGCCGCGCGCGTCCTCTCGTCGCGCCATCGCGCGCGTCGCGCGACCGCCGCGCGCGTCGTCGTCGCACGCGCGTCGTCGTCGTCGTCGTCGCAAACCGACGACTTCGCGGTCGAGCACCAGCGCCGGTACCTCGCGTCTCAGCTCGCGAGCCTCGCGCGGAGCGATCCCTCCAGCGCATCGATCCCGGAAGCGATCGCCGCGCTGGAGCGCGCTCGCGCGCCCGTGGACCTCGCCGCGTTCGACGGCGCGTGGGAGGTGGCGTGGAGCGAGGGCACGATGGCGTGGCGCGCGCTCGTCGCGAGAGCGGTGCAAGCCATCGCGGGTCGATGCCGCGCGGGTCAGGCGTTCACGCTTCCGTCGTCAGATTCGTCGTCGTCGTCCGCGCCCGGTGAGGCGCTCAACTTCGCGGAGCTGTTCGACGGCGCGGTCGTCATCACCGCGCGCGGGGTGTTTCGACCCAAGCCGCCGTTCGCGGACGCGACGCGATGCGACGCGATCCGCGCGGACGCGCGCTACCCGATCGCGTTCGACGTGCAGATCGACGGCGGGGACGCGCGCGTCGCGGGGAAACGGTTCGACCTGCCCATCTGCGGCCCGGGCGAGTTCGAGGTTCTGTACGGCGACGAATGCGTGCGCGTGTTTCGGTCCTCGGGGGGGGTCGCGGTGCAAGTCCCGAGCGACTGGACGCCGCCGAGAGACGCGGAGGAGGAGGAGGAGGAGGAGGAGGAGGAGGACTCGTAGGTAGACGCGTGCGAACGCATCGTTGCGTTATTAGTTTATAACCTTACTGTTGTAGTCTACCTACGCGGCGTCGCCGTCGTTACTAAAGTGCACGTCCGTGTGGCTCACGCCCGACGCGCCGCTCGCGTTTCTGCTGTGCCGCACGAACGCGTTCGCGCCGAAGTTCCGGTTCGCCCCAAACTGCGACCCGGGCGTGGACGGTCGCGAGAACCCGACGGAAGATGACCCGCCCGGCGTGGACGGTCGCGACTGCTGCTGCGGCGGCGGCGGCGGCGGCGGCGTGCCATGCCCGTTTGGACGGCCATTCGGCGGCGGCGGCTGGTTG
>MDSW01204896.1_pt1 | contig 22226 bp, 19 predicted proteins | sample 811171 | NCBI WGS metagenome assembly MDSW01 (sample SAMN05326641, study PRJNA326480) | marine metagenome | isolation source: seawater | place: Atlantic Ocean: North West | collected 2012 | reverse complement strand
TCGTAATACTCCAACGCAAAGGAATTATAAATAATTTTGCTATCGAGCTGGGCATCTGGGAATCACCAATAAAACTCGCTCACAATCTCAATGGTACTCTGATTGGAATGGTGCACATCATGCTCCCGTTTATGGTCCTGCCTCTATATGCCGCTATGACCAGAATAGATAGGCAGGCAATTCAAGCCGCCGCAAACCTTGGAGCAAACCCTGCACAGGCCTTTTGGCACGTCTTTGTCCCTTTATCTTTACCAGGGGTCTTGGCTGGTTCTCTTATCGTATTTGTTCTATGTCTTGGGTTTTACGTGACCCCAGCAGTGCTTGGAGGTGGAAAAGTAATCTTGGTATCTATGCAAATCACTGCCATTTTAGAGGATCAATTTAATTGGGGAGCGGCTAGTGCCCTCGGAGTAGTATTATTGATTTCGACGTTTGCTGTCTTACTAATCGCGTCAAGGTTTCTAAAATTAGATTCTTTGATGTTTGGAAAGAATTAAATGCGTTTTTGGAATAGACAGGCATCTGACACCCAAATCACACATGGTCAGCGACTATGGTTATATATTCTTGCGGGTGTAATAATGTTTTTGCTTGTTATTCCTACAGTTATAGTAATTCCTATGTCTTTTTCTGATTCTCAGTACCTCGAGTTTCCACCCAAGAACTGGTCTTATCGGTGGTACATCGAATATCTAGAAACCCCACGCTGGTTAAGTGCAACGGTGACTTCGCTTAAGGTAGCATTTTTTACTATGATTGTTGCAACGCCAATTGGAACCATGGCAGCCTACGGTTTATTCGTGTCAGGTCACAAGGTAGCAAAAGCGATTTTCTTAATATTAATGACCCCAATGATAGTTCCCGTCATTTTAATAGCAATTGGAACCTTTTATGTCTTTGGAAAAGTTGGTGTAGTTAATACAATACCGGGGCTGGTGCTGGCTCACACTGTTTTAGCAATTCCTATAGTGATGATCATAATTACATCTGCCTTAAGGACTTATGATCTAAATCAAGAATTAGTTGGACGCAGTTTGGGAGCGACTAGGCTAAGAGCATTTTTCGAAATTACCCTGCCTCAGATAAAATTTTCAGTGTTAACTTCTGCTCTTTTAGCATTTCTTACCTCTTTTGACGAAGTGATAATTTCTATTTTTCTATCCGGCGGTGGCAATTCTACTTTAACAAAACAAATGTTCAGCGCTTTAAGAGATTATATCGACCCAACTATAGCCGCAATTTCAACACTAATGATATTGCTATCTACTAGTCTAATGCTCGGGGTTCAATACATCGGCAAGAAAAACTCAAAAGAATGAAAATTTGTAAAATATTTTCTGAAACATCTACCCAATCAGGAACTTTTATATTCATTTTAATAAAACTTATAAATCCCACCGGTCAGCCAGTTTTTTGTACCATATTGCTAAAGGTATTAATTTTTTTTGCAGACCAGGAAAACTCAAGGGTCGTATTTTCTTAACAGGAAAGTCCAATTCTTCTTTGGGCACTCCACTAATATGCTCAGACAGCACACGACCTAATACGGTTGCCATGGCTACTCCTCTGCCATTAAAACCTGATAAGGATACGAAGCCATCATCTAATTCGGCTATTTGAGGAAAGTGATCATGTGTAAGCGCTATATTTCCTCCCCAGGCATAGTCGAAATTGACTTCTGACAGCGCAGGAAACATTGTCGTGACATGCACCTTTAACTCGCTAAACTGCTCAGCTATCGATCGGTTAGATGTCCCCCCTCGTCCACCCATCAGAAGGCGTCCATTTTCAGCAAGTCTAAAGTACTTCAATAACCGACGATTATCAGACACGACATGGCCCGCGGGTATTATTGTCTTAAGAAGGTTATCTGACAAGGGATTCGTTGCGACCTGAATCGATTGCACTGGTATAATGTTTCGGTTTAATGTCCGATTATCCGATGTGCCGTAGGCGTTAGTAGCTAAAACAACTTTGTCCGAAAAAAAATTGCCTAATGAGGAAGATACCGTGTAGCCCTCATTACCTTTCACAATACCCCTAACTTCAGTTTTTTGAAAAAACTGAACACCTTTTCCTTGAGCGGCGGTCGCGATACCTTTCACAAATTTCAGAGGATGCAATTTGCCACCACGCTTATCCAGGAATCCACCTGTATAGTAACTGGAACCCAATAAAGAGGCAATTTCAGAGCTAGACAAAAGTTGAACTGGGGCATCGTAATTAGACCATTGACGATACAGCTCAGTGTCAGTAGCTAAACCTCTGTTCCCAACAGAGGCCTGGATCCACCCGGCCTGAAAAGAGTCACACTCTATTTTGTTCTTTTTAATTAAATGAAAAACGTAATTGGGCGCATTCCCCGCAAGATTAATTATTTTTTTTCCCTGCCGTTTGCCATAATATGTCATAATCGCTTCTGGTAGTTCTTTTAATCCTGGATTAACCTGTCCCCCGTTTCTACCTGAGGCGCCCCAGCCAACAGTCTCTTTTTCAATCACGCAGACATTTAATCCTCTTTCTGCACAGTGATAAGCTGTGGAGCAACCAGAAAAACCACCTCCAACAATAACGACGTCGAAATACCTTTCGACACTTTTTGAATTATCAATAAATTGCGCTTTGGATGTGTCTGTCCATAAGGAATTTGAAATTAAAGGGTTTTCATTAACAATCATTAGGTCAAGCTCTAAATGGAAAGTTTCATGGTTGAACTACTCAAAATTGATTTGCTAAACATCTAAAGCGTTATTTTTTTCCCATTCTGAAAAGTCAGCCGTAAAAGCTCTCCATTCATCGTGCTTTAATTTCAAAAAAGCCTTTGAAAAATCAAGCCCGAGAGCTTCCTTTAGCCCTGTGCTTTTGTCAAAAGCACGTAACGCATCAAGTAAATTCAACGGAAGTTTAGCGGCATCTTTGACTAAGTGTTCATCCGAGTACATATCTATATCGTAATGTGGTCCTGGATCAGATTTCTTTTCTAGGCCATCCAAGCCAGCTGCTAGAATTACAGCCTGAAGTAGGTAGGGGTTTGTTGCCCCATCGGCAAGCCTTAGCTCAAAACGGCCGGGCGCTGGGACTCTTACCATATGGGTCCTATTATTACCTGTCCAAGTGACCGAATTAGGAGCCCATGTAGCACCAGAAGCCGTTCTGGGAGCATTTAGTCTCTTATACGAATTTACAGTAGGGTTAGTTATAGCTGTCATCGCTTCCGCGTGAAGCATTAAACCTCCCAAAAAATTATAGCCAGCGTCAGACAAACCAAACTCTTTAGAGTCGCTAGCAAACGCGTTTTCATTAGTTTTTGAGTCCCAAATAGAAATATGACAATGACACCCATTACCCGTCAAACCTTTAAATGGCTTCGGCATAAACGTTGCCCTTAAATCGTGCTTTTCTGCAATCGATTTAACCATAAATTTAAAAAAAGAATGTTTGTCGGCGGTTACAAGTGCATCGTCATAATCCCAATTCATTTCAAATTGACCGTTCGCGTCTTCATGGTCATTTTGATAGGGGTTCCATCCCATTTCTAACATGTAGTCACATATCTCAGCTATTATATCATATCTTCTCATCAATGCTTGCTGATCATAACAAGGCTTGTCAGCAGTATCAAAATTATCAGAAATTTCGTTCCCATCTTTTGAAATTAAAAAAAACTCTGGCTCGACCCCCGATTTTAGCTTTATTCCACGTTGGGACGCTATTCTAATCTGATGCTTCAAGACGTTACGTGGTGCCTGATCAACAATAGAGTCATTTAACCAGCAATCCGCAGCTACCCAAGCAACATCCTTTTTCCAAGGTAATTGGATTACCGACGAGACGTCAGGTTTAGCAAACATGTCTGGATGAGCAGGCGTTAAATCAAGATATGCCGCAAATCCTGCAAAACCAGCACCATCGCTCTCCATTTCCGATATTGCTTGTGTCGGAACAAGTTTAGCTCTTTGACTACCAAAAATATCCGTAAAACTGATCATAAAGTATTTGATACCGTTCTCGTGTGCGAAAGACTCTAGATTTACACTCATATAATTTTCCTCAATATTTAAATATTAATAGAAATTTATCAGCGATCACATAATTTACAAACACTATTTTCCTATACATGAAAATAAAAAGGATATTTTTAATAACCACAATTGATGGTTACTTCAGATAATCAAAGCGCAATATATGTGTCCAAAGAAGATATTTTTTGGTTCAATATTGGCACAAAATTAATTATTTATTTTGCCTTTGTCATTTATTATTGGTAAAAGGTCAATGCAATATTGCAATGTTTACAAGGGGGAAAACAATGGAAGAACAACTGGCCGAGTTAACGGCGAGACTTTCAGAGTTAGAGGCAGCTGCAGGCGTAACAAATACAATGTTTGCAGAAGCTTACTATTATTTATCAATACCATTAATGGTCCTAATTCATGCTGGTTTTTTAGCTTATGAAATGGGAGCTTCAAGAATGAAAAATGTACTCTCTTCGGGAGTAAAAAATATACTAGCATTTGCATTCGTCATACCAACCTTCTGGTTTTTCGGCTGGTGGGTTTATTGGGCGTTTCCAACAGGGCTATCTTTGTCAATGGGACCTTATGAGATTTCTGGAATGGAATACGCTAATGCGATAGCTTTAGGTTGGGGAGAAGCTGCTCAGTATATGGGGCCCAACATAGCAGATAACGCATCAGGCGTTTTTTGGGGAGCCTTTGCTCTTTTTGCGGCAACTACGGCATCAATTATGTCTGGAGCAGTCATTGAGAGAATTCAAACTGTGGGGTTCGTAATTTTGGCAATTGTCCTAGGATCCTTCGCTTGGGTCGTAGCAGCAGCCTGGGGATGGCATGCCGACGGTTGGTTAGTGCAGAAGTTCGGAGTGCATGATTTTGGAGCGGCTGGTCTTATACACGCTGTGGCAGGATTTTTCGCATTAGGCGTTCTTATAAACCTTGGTCCAAGAATTGGAAAATTTAACGCTGATGGTACGGCCAACGACATTAGCGGCCATAACCTTCCGTTAACTACGGTGGGATTGATGCTTATTATTGTTGGATTTTGGGGCTTCCTTATGGCCTGCATGATCCTTCCGGGCGAAGGCTGGAGCTGGCTTTCCGATACAGGTACCACCATTTACGGAACTCCAATGAATCTATCGGCACTTGCCTTTAATATTTTGATGGGGATAGCTGGAGGTATCATCGGCGCATGGATAGTTACACGAGATCCTTTTTGGATGATGTCAGGTGCTCTCGCCGGTATAATTTCAGTAGCATCTGGACTGGATATTTACTATCCTGCTATTACCTTCATCATAGCTTTTGTTGGAGGCGTACTTTTGAAGCCAGCGGCAAAAATACTCGAGGGACTGGGAATAGATGATGCTGTCGGCGCCGTAACTGTGCACGGTACAATAGGACTTTATGGAGTTATAGCTCTTGGAATTTTTGGGGCTGGCTATCCTGCATTACAAGGTGCAGCCGGAGAAGTTGCTACTATATCATTCCTAGGACAGCTAGTTGGAGCAATTGTATTTTGTTTATGCGGTCTGATTCCGGGCTATGTGGTGTCCTTGCTTCTGAGTGGCTTGGGGATGTTACGAACACCCGAACCGGCTGAATTAGCTGGCTTAGACCCTGTCAAGGTTCCAGCGGCAGCTTATCCTGAAGGGATCCCCGCATCCGCAGAACCAACAACTGATTAAGAAAAAGAAAGGAATTTAAAATGGGATTCCCATATTCTGAAGCTACTTGGAGTGTTGTAGATGGCGCCATGTTCATGGGCTGGGGTGGAGTTACCCCATTTTTTTACACTTTGATAAGTATCATAATTTGTATTGTTGTCTTGTTACTTGGAGATAACATAGAGAAATCTAAATATGAAAATGTAAAAAAATAGACTCTGAGAGTATAAAAAAAGTAGGCTACTTATTGTGGCCTATTTTTTTTGCCTGAATTGAATTGGATCGATAATGTAGCGGTAGTAAAGATCGTAGATATTTAAAAAATAAGGTTTGTCAAAGAAATGTATTAGACTTGTGCGCAATTTGGTCTTGGAGTAAGCGGTTCCGCCCGAGCTGTCATTTAAAGCTCTGAGCGCAGCTTTGGCTCCTAAATAGGGCGCTAAAACGGTACCAGAGCCTGAAAATCCCATTGCATAATGGATTCCATTACTTATCCCAACATGAGGGACCTGATCGAACGAGAAACCTGTATTTCCTGTCCAAGCATGCGTTACTTTAAAGTTTTTTGCTTCAGGCCAAATATCATCAAGACTATTTTTCAATCTGTAAGCTGCAATATTGAGCGGCAAAGGTTTCATAGCAGCTCTACCACCAAATAGTATTTTTCGTCCGTTCGGACTGATTCTAAAATAAGAGTGCTTCGCTCTTGTCTCAACCATCATGCGCCTCCCTGGCGCAAGTTTTCTTAGCAACTCTGCAGGCATATCTTCGGTAGCGATAATATAACTTGGTAAGGGGAAAACACGTTTTTTAAACCATGAGAAATCATTCAATGTATAACCGTTTGTAGCCATCAACACTCGCTTAACAAAAATTTTCTTTCCACTAAAAAATATATTGAAACCCAGTCTTTCTTTTTTTATTGAGTAAACTGGGGCGTTCTCTACTATCGAAATATTCTTCTTCAAAGCAGTTTTGAGCAACCCCTGGTGAAACTTAGCTGGGTCCATGGAACAATGCTCAGGAAAAAGGAGGCCTCCAAAATACCTTTCAGTAAGAATTTCGTCACTTAACTCGTCTCGTGAAAGTGTTTGAACTTTTACATCAGTTTTCTCTTTCATAGTAAAAGCAAGTTTTTTTTGACTTTCAAAATCTTCCCTTGTCCATGCTAACTGAACCCGACCACATTCTTCAAAATCACATTGAATTTCTTCATCAACAATCAAATTCTTAAAAAAAGACAAAGCTCGTGAGGACTCATTAAAAAGCTGGTCCGCTGTCGTTTGACCAAATTTTCGAGCTAGTATTTTCCAGCTAAGCCTGGGATGTGCACCTACCATTCCACCATTTCGAGTAGAGGCACCTGAACCAGCACCAAAAGCATCAACCACTCCAACCTTCGCACCAATTTTATGTGCTGCTAGGGCGGCGGATAACCCCGTGTAACCAGCACCTACTACCAATAAATCTATATTAGCTTCTAAATTTTCTAGTTTGCTGGTAATCTTAGTAGGCTCCATGGTCCAATAAGGCTCATGAATGAGAGATGCTTTCAGAATATTAGAATTCATCAATTATAATTACCCTTTACTCTCTCTTTTGTAGGATCAAAGTGTGGAAATGAAACCACCTTTGCATTTAACCTTTTTTGATGTCCATCCAATTGGCCGATTTCAAGGGATGTTCCAAGTTTTGAGTGTGTGATATCAACTCTTGCTAGAGCGATTATCTTCTCTAATATGGGGGATCTAATTGCTGAGGTTACCTCTCCTACTTGGGCTCTACCTATTCTTATGCAGTCACCGGAGTTTGGCACAATCCCACTCTGAATATCCAAACCAACCAACACTCTTTCTGGGTTTGTCTTTCTTGTCTCAAGGGCTTTTCTACCAATAAAATCGGCTTTTTTTGTCTTTAACGGAACAGTAAATCCGATACCAGCTTCAAAAGGGTTTATTTGATCATTGAATTCATATCCTGCAAATATCAATCCAGCTTCAACACGCAACAAATTTAGAGCCTCTAGCCCTAAAGGTTTTAACCCATAGCCCTTGCCCAAATTCCAAATTGCATCAAATATCTCTTCCGAGTCGTTAGGATGACAAAAAATTTCATAGCCTAACTCTCCAGAATACCCAGTTCTGCTTATTACACAGGCTGAACCGTGAAAATCCTTAAGTCGAGCCACTGAAAACCTAAACCATCCCAGCTCGCTGATTTTGGGCTGCGCCGGTGCTGCCCAAAATAACTGCTCCAGAATAAGTCTGCTTTTAGGTCCCTGAACTGCCACATTGCTTAAATGGTCTGTTGAATTACGAACCCAAGCGTTCATACCGTGCTTTTCTGCTTGCTCACGAAGCCAAATACCACCGGCGTCATTACCCCCAACCCATCTAAAATTATTGTCACCCAGTTTATAGATGGTACCATCGTCAATCATCCCACCGTGTTCGTAGCACATGGCGGTATATACAACTTGTCCAATTGCCAGTTTTTCTATATTACGTGTAACACATAGCTGAATAAGTCGATGGGCATCTGGTCCAGTAATTTCATACTTTCTTAAGGGAGAAAGGTCCATTATGGCTGCATCCTCTCTGCAAGCCCAATATTCTTCAATAACGCCGTGATCCCTCATAGAATTCGCTAACCAAAAACCATTATATTCAACAAAGTTTCTCGTAAACTTTGAAAAGCATTTGTGAAAACCTGTTTCTTTTGTCTCTTTCATCTCAGCCTCCGCAGTTTTGCGCCAACCAATAGATCTTTGGAAATCCTCATTGGCCCCATATGATCTAACTTGAATATCCGTGGGATTCCAACCATTGGCGGGGTCAATATCACAGGGACACGCAGTAGAAATACAAATCAAATCTGTCAAAGCTTTTAACAATACATAGTCCCCTGGGCGAGACCAAGGTTCATCTATACCAATTGCGTTCACTTCATCCAACATAGTGTTAAAGAAGAAATTAATTGCAGGCCATCCTCCCCGTGGCCTAATTCCAAAGTTTTTTAGATCTTCATTCATATTATCCGAGCAGTTTATATGCCCGGGGTAACCCAAGTCTTCATAATATCTGGCGGTGCACGCCAAACCAAACGTATCGTGTCGACCGCATGTATCTTGAACAATTTCAATCAAGGGTTCGTGATCTAAAGTCCAATATTTTGAAAAAATACCTGGCGAGGGATATAATGAACCCATCAAACTTCTGGTGGTGGTAGGATCTATATCGCGCTCCAAACCTTTGTCGAGAGCTCGAAGACTAAAAGCTTGGAAATCGGAACATTCTCTTCCTTGTATATCAACAATTTGAACAAATTGACCGGCCTTAACCTCGTATGATATAGCCTGTCCTGGTTGTATATTAATGTCTTGAACAGGTGTTGCCAATGGTTCTGGTGGGGCCAAACTTCCTTTACCTTCACCAGGCGACGCTCTCTTAATGTACACTATTAGTTCTGTAGGTGAATCTTGCGCATCTGGGAGCATTGCACCACCTGGCGCAGAAATAATAAATAAACCATCCTCAGAGGCCTGGTAATCGATACTATCTCCAGATTTAGAACCCTCTGAAAAGGCAAAAAACGCATCTCCTTTTTTGATATCAAAACCAGATTTTTTTAACGCCCTTAGTACGCTTAGTCCCGATGAATCACCAGAGCTTAGGAGTGATATTATACCTTCCGGCCTACCTCTGCCCCTCGCGCCGAGCATACCTGCATCAGATGCACCATCTGGCGAGAAAAACACCATTTCCGCTCGTTGCAGGCCTTCGCGATCGACGACTGAAATTTCATCACCTTTATCAACCTTAATTCCTCGACTTCCTCCTCCAGGAATAACGTGACGCTCTACTCCATGCGGCAATATTGGTAATCCAGGTAAGATCACACCAGCTTTTTCATTCAGCATTTCAAAACGATGTCTAAAAACCACTACAGCTCTCCCCGTGATAGATCAATAACTCTTCCGCGGTGAGTAACTACTATAACGCAGCCGCTAGGGGAAATACTTTCATGACGAGAACCAGAATCCATACTCACGAAATCTCCAGCGAAATATTTGTAACCATCACTGTCAATCAAATCACCTTCTAAAATAAAAAATTCTTCTGGGCCAGAATGCTCATGCGGGTTAGACCGCGCACCTCTACCCATTTTATACAAATAAGAGCCAAATCCAGTATTGGGATCATAACTGAGGTTGTACCACCACACTTTTTCACCTGGCAAACCTGGTTGATCCAAAATTTCCCACTTCAGAGTTTTAATATTTGCTACCTTCCTGAAATCAGATAACTCCTTCATAATCCCAATACCTTCTTTCGGTCCTCTGCCCACTTGAGGATCGCAAGGTCAAAAGTCAAAGCCATTAACGAGACACACATCCCCAAGACAAAGTTCTTACCCAAATCAGTACCCGCCAAGGTGCGCTGAAGTTCTTGTCCTAAATCTTGGGTCCCAATAAATGCCGCTATAATTACCATAAAAAACGCAAACATTATAGCTTGATTAAACCCTACCGCCATAGTTGGTAAAGCCAATGGCAACTGAACATTTATTAACTTCTGTCTTCGAGAAGCCCCCGCCATATCTGCTGCCTCAGTCATTTCTGCTGGTACTGTGCGCAACCCCTCAATAGTATACCGAGTCAGAGGAACGGTTGAAAATATTAAAATAGAAAAAACGACTGCCACGTCATTTACTCCAAAAAGCATTATTGCGGGTATTAGGTAGATAAAGCTAGGGAATGTCTGCGCAGTGTCACAGACCAGCAAAATTCGCCTGGACCATTTTTCACTTCGTGAGGCAGAAATTCCCATGGGAATCCCGATCAAAGTAGCTAGAATTACCGCCGACAAAACCGTGTAGAGGGTGATAACCGCCCGATCCCACCATCCAGTCAAGGCAACTATTGAAAAAAACATGAATCCATAAAACGCCGCACGCTTTCCACCCAGCCAAAGACAAAAGGACGTAATTAACAAAATGAAAGCTGGCGTAGGTATCCACAATAAAGAGTTCCTAAACGGGATTAAAACCCACACATTTAAAAACCAACGTAACCAGTTTGTAGTTGCTTGAATAGGGTCAAGGTCCAAAAAACTTTTGATTAAAACATCTATTTCTTTTCCCATTGAAAAGTCTTGTTTTCTAGTAATATGATCCGCCACCTGTACAAACTGGGCTACCACTAAGAATATAAAAAAAGCTCCCAAACCGCACAACAAAAACGCATTTTGTTTGAACCAAGGTGTTCCCTTCACAAAATGCTCAGGCTGCTTAATTACCCACACTTTTGTGCATCTATCTAACATAATTGCTAAAAGCACAATTGTTACTCCGATTTCAAAGCTGCGCCCCAATTTAAAAGAATTCATCATTAGAAGTAACTTGGCTCCTAGCCCTGGCATACCGATGAAAGCTGTCAAAACCACCATAGCAAGACACAACATTATTACCTGATTCACACCAACCAAAATTTCTGTTCTAGCGGCCGGCAAATATACATATCTTAACATCTGCCAGTTCGAAGCCCCGCTCATTTTTCCAGCTTCAACAACATCATTTGATACTTTCTTTAAACCAACTGTCGTCATTAATATCATCGGTGGGATTGCATAAACGATTGTAGCTACAGCCCCAGCGGTCGGACCAACCTTGAAAAAAATAACTGCAGGAAGCAGGTATGTGAAAAATGGCAGTGTCTGCAAAACACTTAATACTGGCCGTATCGCCTTATCAAACCAGCCGTACTTCCAGGCCAGAATTCCCAAAAATAACCCAATAAAAAATGCTACTGGAGCCGCAACTGCAAGAACTGCGAGAGTTTGCATAGCAATCTTCCATTGACCAATTAATGCAGTCCAAACAAAAGTGCCTCCTGCAAGCAAAGACATCTTCCAACCGCCTAGCCAATATCCTATTATTGCTGCAACGGCTGCTATTGCAGTCCATGGTATTGGACCAAGATGTGGCCACCGTCTTTTGCCAACCAATAAATTGGCCGTAATATCCAGTAACCACTCAAGGCCCGCAGTTAAAGTCCTGGTAAAATAAATCAACCCGATGTCATCTTTTACAAAATTAAAGAAATTACTAAGCCATACATCCCAAGGAAGTATTGCCCAGGCAGGCACACGGACTAACGCGTCCGGCAAAAGTGGTCGCGAAGCCATAATAATAATTGCAAACACTATCAAAATTTGTACGCTTAACACCCGACTAACGCCAAAAATACGATCGTCATTTTTGTGGTCAAGATTTGACATCAGTCTGTTCTCAAAAGGAGTTCAAGTGCTTCTTTACGATTCAATCCACCTATAACACTTTGATTTTTTCCATTGTTCTCGGCCACAGGTATAACTTCTCGAGAGTCATTTATTAGCTTTCTTGATAATTCCTTTATAGTCGCATTTGCAGAAACCGAAGGTCCGTTTGCGTCTAAGTTTTCAAAATGTCTGGTAAGAGCCCTCGCTTTAACAACTTTTGACTTTTCCACTTCTTTAGTGAATTTGGCGACATAGTTGGTTGCAGGATTCAATACTATTTGATCAGGGGTGTCACATTGTTCTATCGAACCATTTTTCATAATAGCAATACGGTCTGCCAATCGCAGAGCTTCGTCAAAATCATGGGTAATAAATGCAATTGTTTTACCCAGTATATCTTGTAATCTTAAGAATTCATCTTGCATCTCTCTTCTAATAAGAGGGTCCAAAGCGCTGAAAGGTTCGTCTAAAAACCAAATATCTGGCTCAATTGCCAGGGACCTAGCTATCCCTACTCTTTGCTGCTGCCCACCAGATAACTCACGAGGGAAATAATCTTCTCTTCCTTCAAGCCCAACAAGCTTAATAACTTCCAAAGCTCTTTCCCTTCGCGTATGCTTATCTTGTCCACGCATTTCTAAAGGGAATGCGACATTATCCAATATCGTTCTATGTGGTAACAGACCAAAAGATTGAAAAACCATACCCATTTTGCTTCGTCTAAGTTGAATCAGCTCCTTTTCAGACAAAGCCATGATGTCTTGGCCTTCCACTTCTATGCTACCTGCGCTAATATCATGAAGTCTCGAGAAGCAACGGACTAAGGTTGATTTACCTGAGCCTGAAAGACCCATTATTACAAGCATTTCACCACGATTAACCTCTATTGAGACATCTTTTACTCCAGCGATGTAACCATCTGCGCTAATATCGTCATAGGTATGGGTTTTTGGCATATTCTTAAGATAATTTTCTGGATTATGACCAAAAAGCTTCCAAACATTTTTGCACGAAATTACCGCCGAGTCATCTGTCATCCTTTTTCCTCTAATAGAAACCGCCCCGCCCAAATATTTTGGGCGGAGCTGTCATAAAAATCAACAGCTAATTAGCTGAGGAGTAGTGCTTGTTAATTTATCCAACCTTGCCAGACACTCTTGTTATCCTCCAACCATGCGGCGGCGGCGTCTTCAGGTTCCATCTCATCAACATCGACCATTTTAGCCATTTCAGCGATCTGCGGGTTGGTGAATGAAATTTTAGTTAGTACTTCGTAGGCTCCAGGCCACTTACCCTTCATTCCGTCCCACGCCGCTTTTTTCAAATAACCTTTTGCTGGATTACCACAATCATAAAGGGCGGTTTTATTAGGACCTTTTGTAGGATCCGTATCGCAACCATCCTCCCACTCTGGGAATTCAACAAACTCTCCTGGCCAGACAGCCTCAGCAAAGTTTGGGGTCCAATTAAAAACCACAACTGGCTTTTTGTCCTTCTCAGCTGCCCCAATTTCAGCCCATAATGCCGCAGCAGAACCAGCGTTGATCACCACAAAGTTCATACCCAGAGCCTCTGCGCGTTCTGTACCATGCTTCAACCAGTCGACAGGACCGTCTAAATACCGTCCCTTGTCACCAGTCTCAGCTGTTGTGAAGAGATGTGCACAATCGTTCAAGGCTTCCCAGCTTGGGAGCCCAGGACAAGCTTCCTTAGTCCACATTGGATACCACCAATCCTCTCTAGTTACTGCATCATGATCTCCTGCGTCATGAAGTCCGCCCTTAGCCAAAGCAGCTCTAAATGAAGCTCCAAAAGCTCCTTCCCATACTTCGAGTTCTAACGCAACATCCCCTAAACGAACCGACTCATAAACAGCCTGACTATCAGTCGTTACAAACTCAACGTTGTTTCCCATACTTTCAAACATCTGCCCAACAACATGCGACATAACTATCTGAGATGACCAATTGTGAAGTGGTATCACAATCGGATCACTACTATCTGCGGAGAATGCCTTTGACGATAAAGATGTCATCATTAAACCCGCAGCAAAAAGTGAGATTATTTTCTTCATTTTTTCCTCCCTTAGTTTTATTTCGACCCAAATATTTGGATCACTCTGATAAGCCTTTCAGCTTATATTCCCCTATGCGGGAATTCTGTTAAATTCTAACCTTTAAGGTAATTATCGATTGTATCGTCCATTGCTTCCCACCATTTTGTATGGTGGACTGGTGACTGCTTGTTTGTGACTGGAGAGCAATATGATTTGTCTCTGTATCCCAAAATCGATTTCTCTTTTTCCTTTTTCCATGCCTTAAATTCCTTTTGAGTTAAATTAAGATTAAACGATGGATAATCTGAGAATTCCAACAAAGCTCTTATATAGTCAGCTTGATAATCAATCATCTCATAAGCATCTTCTAACTTATTTTCTCTTTCGTCCCATTTGTTCATATCTAAGGTTCGTTCCTCCTTAACTGGCAGTTTAATCCTTTCCAAAATAACATCGCGAGTATACCATGCCTCAGCATCAAACATCGTAAAAGTGTACCACTGGTCTTGCATCCCAATGTAGAAAAGATGTGTATTATCATTCCATACCACTCCTTTAAAAAGTCCTGGGGAAAAAAGTCGATTATTGGTGACAAGTCTCAAATCTTCCGGCAAGAACGGAAAAGAATGTAAGTATCCAGTACAAAGAATGATCGCATCAAAATTTTTGTTACTTCCATCCCTAAAAGTAACAGTGCTTCTATTCACTGAAGTTAAAAGTGGCCTTTCATCGACTCCATCAGGCCAAATGAAACCCATTGGTGCTGTCCGAAAAGTAAATGAAACTGTTTTGGCACCATACTTTTTACACTGAAGCCCGATATCTTCTGCTGAATATGAAGCCCCCACCACAAGAACGTCTTTACCTATGAATTCAGCAGCACTGCGAAAATCATGTGCGTGCATCACTCTTCCGGTAAATGTTTCAATACCTTCAAATTCCGGTACATTTGGAACGGAAAAATGCCCTGTTGCCACAATAACATAATCAAAATATTCTTTTATTACCTTTTTTTTGTTGATGTCTTCGACAGTGACCTTAAATCCTTCTTTGTCCTTTTCAACCAGTCTAACCGAGTGGTTAAATTTTACTAGTTCTTTAACATTGGACCTTTCGGCGCGGCCCACAATATAATCTCTCAGAACTGATCTGGGAGGAAATGAGGGAATGGACTTACCAAAATGCTCTTCGAAGGAGTAGTCAGAAAACTCTAAACACTCTTTTGGTCCATTTGACCATAAATGCCGATACATTGAACTATGTACTGGTTCTCCATTTTCATCTAAACTTGTCCGCCAAGTAAAATTCCACTGGCCACCCCAATTATTCTGCTTTTCAAAACACGTTATATCAGGAATCTGAATCCCCTGGTCACGTGCCGTAGAAAATGCTCTCAACGCACTCAAACCCGATGGGCCCGCTCCAATTATACAAACTTTAGTCATTTCCTCTCCTTATAAACAGAATTAAAATATTAATTAACCATTCGATGATACTGACTTAATCCAATTAGGTTCGAAACAAAGAATTTTAGTACTGGGGTGAAGGTTTGGGTTAAAGAGTTGGTTATGGGCTATTGTTGATTGATATAAATAATCTTTCTCAGTCAGCTGCGAGACATGACAGATAATTTCAAATCGTTTTGAAAAAGCTTCAAAAACGAGGGTACAGTTCCTCTTCTGGATGATTTTAGATGCTCCTTTCGAATTTGGTAAAAACGTAGCGGTTAAGAGATCAGAAAACTGACTATGCTTCTGATAATAATGTGCAGATAGTAATTTTACGGCCTGCTCCCGACGTTGCGCAGGATCAAACGTTTTTTTTGCCAAATGAAATAACTCCGCCACCAAGGAATGTTGGGGTAACCGATGAAATATAGTGATAATGGATCCTATCGGCTCACTCGACAAATCAAAAAATAATGATGGCACCACGGCGTCATCTGGCTTCCCATTATTTTCTCTCATAACAATTTGCCGAACACGGCACTGCCATTTCAGAAACTCTGTTTTAAGAGGATTTGGCTCAAGACTCAAAGCATAATTCTCCGCAAATACTCTCATCCTTCAACCCCCACACTCTCTCTTACCGTCAAATTGAAGTCACGGCCATTATAAAGGCTAGGAATTTTTGACCTCACCTCACTGACCTGCGCCAAGTGTATTTGAGCCACAATAACACCTCGATCGTCACCGCCATCTTCAATTATATGTCCCCAAGGGTCAACAATTAAGCTGTGCCCATATGCCATGCCACCACCAAAAACATTACCAACAGCACATGCTGCAACCACGAATGCCCCATTTTCGATTGCTCTTGCTCTAATTAAAGCGTGCCAATGGGCCTCTCCCGTTGTTTTTGTGAATGCAGCTGGAACCGCTAGTATTTCAGCGCCTTCTAGGGCCAAGGACCGATATAATTGTGGAAACCGAAGGTCATAACAAATTGTATGCCCAATCCTCCCATAAGGCGTATCGACTGATCTCGATGAAGCTCCTCCAATTACTGTAGCGCTCTCCTCAAAAACTGTGTTTTTATCAAGTTTTATGTCAAATAGATGTATCTTATTGTATTTGCTTCGAATGTTCCCAAGATTGTCAATTACATAGCCCCGATTATAGTATTTACCATCAAAGCCAGAAATCGCAATTGACCCAACCATAATCCATACATTTTTTTTCTGGGCTATCTCACTTGCAAAACTTAAAAACTTATGCTGATTTTCGGTTGCGACAGGAGGATTAAACCTACCGTTAATACTTTTAAGTCCACCACAATATTCTGGAAAGAAAATGAACTCAGCCCCTCTGCTCAGGGCACGATGTGAAAGTTCTCGGGCCTCCTCTATTGCTTCCCCAATCGAGGGCTTAGGGTTTGACTGAATACAAGCTATTTTTACGTGCTCTGGCATTTTAAAACTTCATGTAAGCCTTCCTCAACGCAACAAGTGGATGTTTTTTTGACATCTGGAACTTTACCAAAAGTTCCCTCGCGATCATATCTCTATCCTGTTGATTGTTAGGCAACTTAATCGTGGATGGAACACGGACCCATCCATTTATGTTTCGATCGAACACTGCGGGGTTTCCATCCTCATATCCCATATGAATATCCTCCAGCCAATTTAAATCATCCCAGCCCATTATCTCAATATATTTCTTCAAAAAGGGCGTCAGTCGGCCATAGTCTGGGACTAAGTTTACATCGTACCTGTAACCGATATGTTGCCCAATTTCTTTTTCACGCTGACTATCCAAACCAGCTGAGTCCTCAAGAAATTGGTTTACGTTCTTAATCTCTGACCCTCTATATTGTGTTCCAGCCATTATTTTTCTCCCTTAAAGATGATGATAGTCTTCAATACCCACTGTATGATTAGTGCCAGCAAGTGGAACTCCTGCCATCGCAGACGCTTCCATTGTTAACGCTGCTAAATCCTCGGGTTCAAGCGAATGTAAATTTGTTTTGCCACATGCCCGTGCAAAAAGTTGAGCTTCAATCGTTAGGGTGTGCAAAAAGTTGTATACACGTTCAGCCGCTTCATCTGGATCGAGTCGAGACCGAAGGACAGGATCCTGAGTAGCCACCCCCACTGGGCACCGCCCCGTGTGACAATGGTAACATGAACCAGCCTCTACTCCCATTTCTTCGGGGAAATTTGCCTCGGGTATATCCTTATTACAATTCAACGCCATCATTGCAGAGTGCCCTATTGCTATAGCGTCAGCGCCTAAGGCAATGGCTTTTGCCACATCAGCACCATTTCTAATTCCTCCAGCATAAATTAGCGTGATGTCCCCCCTTTTTCCCAGGTCGTCAATTGCTTTCCTTGCTTGTCGAATACCTGCCATCCCTGGTACTCCGGTATCCTCTGTGGCCAAATGTGGTCCGGCGCCCGTTCCACCTTCCATGCCATCTATATATATGGAGTCAGGGTCACACTTTACAGCCATTCTAACGTCATCATAAACTCGAGCAGCTCCAAGTTTCAACTGAATAGGAATCTGCCAGTCTGTTGCCTCTCTAATTTCTTGAATCTTCAAAGCTAAATCATCGGGGCCAAGCCAATCAGGGTGTCGAGCAGGAGATCTCTGATCAATACCAGCCGGAAGAGATCTCATTTCAGCAACTTGATCGGTGACTTTCTGTCCCATCAAGTGACCACCCAGACCAACCTTACATCCCTGACCAATAAAAAATTCGCAGCCATCAGCTAAAACCAAATGATGCGGGTTAAAACCATAGCGAGATTGAATACATTGATAAAACCATTTAGATGAATAGCGACGCTCATCTGGTATCATTCCTCCCTCACCCGAACATGTTGCGGTACCTGCCATGGTAGCACCTCTAGCTAATGCCGTTTTAGCTTCATAACTCAATGCTCCAAAACTCATTCCTGTAATATAAACTGGGATGTCTAATTCAAGAGGTTTTTTTGCTCTCGGGCCTATAACAGTCTTTGTATCACATTTTTCCCGATAACCTTCGATAACAAACCGTGTTAAAGTGCCAGGAAGAAAGGTCAAGTCATCCCAGTGTGGGATCTTTTTGAATAGTGAAAAACCTCTCATTCTATAACGACCCAATTCAGACTTTATGTGGATATCGTCCATAACGTGAGGCGGAAAGACAAATGAATTTCCTAAATTATACACATCTCTTTTTTTCTTTTTTTTGTTAGGTAAATCTCCGTCGGGCATTCTTTTTTCCTTTTTTATAGTATAAGTTTCTTTTCGGTTGGCTCCAAATTATCATAATTCCAAAGTTGTTTTCCAGCGACGACTTTTGTAAAGTGATCCACACTCTCAGCAGGCATCATTTCATATTGCGTTAGCTTTCTTGAAAGCCAATCTTTGTCTTGTTGCGTTAAATCTGCCTCTACAGCATCCACGCCAAGAGACTTGATAGTCCCGCCAACAAAAATAGTTCCATCGTACATCGAATCTCCTAGATTTTTGCCAGCATTTCCACATACTATCATCCTACCACGCTGCATCATAAATCCAGAAAGGGCGCCTGTATCACCACCTACAATAATAGTGCCACCTTTCATATCGATCCCTGTCCTCGACCCAACTGAGCCGCGGCAAACCAAATCTCCACCCCTTATTGCCGCACCAAAAGTGGATCCAGCATTCTTTTCAATCAATACGGTTCCAGACATCATATTTTCGCCACAAGACCACCCAACTCTACCCTTAACACGCACGTTAGGTCCATCGATCAAGCCCAGCCCAAAATAACCGGTTGACCCCTCTATAATTAAATTCAATTTATTTAATATTCCAACTGCCAGTGAATGCTTGCCTCTTGGGTTTAATAAAACGATAGTTCCATAACCCTGAGACATCAGTCGTCTTATCTCCTCGTTCACTTCTGTCGAAGTCATATTTCCACTATCAAACTCTGTTCTTTTATTAAAATCAACATCACAGGACCAAGGATACGTGAAGTTCTCGCTTTCCTCTGGGTCGAACTCTATGAACATTGATCTTCCAGTCAATTGTTCAGAGGTCATGCCAAGCGCTTTTACACGCTCCTCTTGAGTCATAGATTTTAGCTCATCTTCTGTTATGCTTGCCATACTCTTACCTCTTCATCATAGGGATCATAAGTATCAATTTCTTGGGGAAGTATAGCTCTTATCGCAACCTCTTCCGAAGCCATAGCGATCAGCTTATCGCTCTCGTACAAAACAAGAGGTTTCGCAGCCATTGTATCCTTTGCCATTCCCAACATATCCTTTGTCGCCACCAAATAGGTAAAAACTCCATCGATTTGATGAATCGATTGTTTTAAGCTATCTTCAAGTGTGGCTCCCTCGGCCAGATTATGAGCAGTGTACACTGCTAAAAGTTCGCTATCACAATTGGATTGAAACCGATGTCCTTTTCGCTCCATCTCTCTACGCATTATCCAATAATTGGTTATCTGACCATTGTGAACCACAGAGACATCATTATAAGGGAATGCCCAATAAGGGTGCGCCGATCTAATGTCAACATCAGACTCCGTGGCCATTCTCGTATGGCCTATTCCGTGAGTTCCTTTAAAAGCTTTTAAATCATATGCTTCCGCTACTTCCTGAGCATCGCCCAGGTCTTTGATAAGTTCTAATCCCTCTCCAATGGATAATATTTCGGTACCAGAAATTTCTTCAAGCTGATTAGCCAGACTTCTTAACTCTCCAGAATGTCTAACCACGTATCGCAACGCGTATTCCGTCACTTTAGTCTTGTCAACCACCTCAACCTTGTGCTTCACCAGAACTTTGTCTACAAGACTAATTCTTTTTTCTAACTCTTCATATATTCCACTTCCACGGTTCATATCTTCAGCCTCAGCAACCTTAATTCTCATGACAAGGTCTCCTTGCGTTCCATCATTATAGACCGCATAACCAGTAGAGTCAGGACCTCTGTGCTTCAACGCTTGCAACATAGACGTCATTTGGTCCCCAACATTGGATTGCTTCCCCTTGTGTATTAACCCAGCTATTCCGCACATTATACAGCGCTCCTTATTAATTTTTTAATTCAATGCCCACAATTATCCAAGCGTTCAAACTATGGGAGACACTCCATGTAGGTTTCATTGTCCCACTCGGTTACGGTGGACATAAATCTAGCGAATTCATCCGCTTTATATTCGTGGAATAATCCGTACATCTCCCCGGGCATACCACGCTTCACAACCTCATCTGCAGCTAGCGCATCCAAAGCTTCTCCCAAAGACATTGGAAGTTTTTTCACTTCTTTTCCCTCCTCCATTGCCTGATAAATGTTTCTCTCTTCCGGTGCCCCTGGATCTAACTTATTCACGATGCCATCGTCCGCGGCTGCTAATATTGTTGAGCCCATAAGATAGGGATTAACCATTGAGTCAACGGATCTATACTCAAAGCGACCGGGCGCAGAGACTCTGAGGCCCGTAGTCCGGTTTTGGAAGCCCCAATCGGCAAAAACTGGTGCCCAAAAGCCAGTATCCCATAATCGACGATAAGAATTAACTGTAGAGCAACCAATCGCCGTCAAAGCTCTAAGATGATGGACAATCCCACCAATCGCTTCTAAACCCGCCTTTTGAGGCATTTGTGGATCATCACCATCAGGCATAAATGTATTTTCTCCACCTTTCACATGCAAATAATTATCAGCCAAACCAGGTAATTTCTTTGGATCGTTACCCATCGGCACCAGCACGTCCTCACCGCCCCGCCACAGCGACATGTTGTGGTGACACCCGGAGGCTGACACTCCCATAAATGGTTTGCTCATGAAGCACGCAAAAATCCCAAATTCTCTTGCAACCTGAGCACATATCTGTCGGTATGTAGTAAGTCTATCAGCATTTCTCAAAACATCATCAAACGTGAAGTTTAATTCGAGTTGTCCCGGCGCGTCCTCGTGATCACCCTGGATCATATCTAACCCCATCGCTCTTCCATATTCTATTACCTTCATATAAACAGGGCGCAGACTTTCAAACTGGTCTATATGGTAGCAATAGGGCTTTGAATATCCATCTTTTGGTTTGCCATTTTCGTCATACTTCAGCCACATCATCTCTGGCTCAGTACCCATTCGTAATCTCAAACCACTATGCTTTTCTGAGAACTCGTCATGTAGTCTTCTTAAGTTGCCTCTACAATCTGCCGTTAAAAACGCACCGGCATCTTCCTTTTCCTCTCTGTTTCGAAACAAAGTACAATAAAAACGACCTATTCTTTTGTCCCAGGGCAGTTGCATGAAAGTCTCGGGCTCTGGTATTCCGACCAACTCAGCGGCCTCTGGACCGTAACCAAGATAATCTCCGGCTCTATTTGTAAATAAATTTACGGTAGCACCATAAACTAACTGAAAACCTTTTTTTGAAATACTTTCCCAATGATCGGCCGGTATACCCTTACCCATTATTTTTCCCGTAATGGAGACGAATTGAAGATAAAGATATTCAATCCCCAGTTCATCGATTTTTGCCCGAACTTCTTTCACCTTTTCAGCTCGGCCTGGAGCTTCTACAAAATTTTCAATATCACTTTTAGACACGTCGATTCTCCCTTTGCTTTGTTTTTTTATACACTTTTTTAATTTACGTTTTTCTTTAGAATTTATCTGTCTATCTAACTCCAAGGGTACGGACTATTGGAGACTGGATGCAAGTCACCAGTCTTATACCTTTCTAAACGAAAGGGTTTTAATAG
>MDSW01074545.1_pt1 | contig 22227 bp, 20 predicted proteins | sample 811171 | NCBI WGS metagenome assembly MDSW01 (sample SAMN05326641, study PRJNA326480) | marine metagenome | isolation source: seawater | place: Atlantic Ocean: North West | collected 2012 | reverse complement strand
ATTAATAATGGTATCAGGGTTTGATAAATATTTTCAAATTGCACCATGTTTTAGAGATGAAGATGCTAGAGCAGATAGAAGTCCAGGTGAATTTTACCAGCTTGATATTGAAATGTCATTTGTGGAACAAGACGATATTTTTAAAGTTTTAGAAACACTCATGGTAAATTTATTTAAGAAGTTCTCATCAAAAAATATTTTAAACACCAAATTTCCCAGAATTCCATACAAAGAGTCCATGCTAAATTATGGTACAGATAAACCTGATTTAAGAAATCCCTTAAAAATAATTGATATCACTAATATATTTTCTAGAGATGATGTTAAATTTGATATCTTTAAAAAATTAGTAAAAGAAGGGTGCAAAGTAAGATGTATAGTAACAAAAAAAACAAGAGATAAACCAAGAAGTTTTTTCGATGGTATCGATAAGTGGGCTAAAGAACAGGGAGCTTCAGGATTAGCTTATTTTACTTTAGAAAAAACTAATAAAATTTCAGGAAAAGGCCCGATAGGTAAATTTTTTAGTGAGGACTCACTTGTAGAATTAATGAAAATTTGCAACATGAATATCGGGGATAGCGTGTTCATGGCATGTGGAAAACTTAATGAAGTTGAAAAAATTTTATCAATTTCTAGAAATAAAATCGCTGAAGAATTAGATTTAATAGACAAAAACCAATTCGCGTTTTGTTGGATAGTAGATTACCCAATGTTTGAATTAGATGAGAAAACTAAAAATATACAGTTTAGTCACAATCCTTTTTCCATGCCCCAAGGAGATTTAGAAAAATTAGATTTTAAGAACCCATTAAATATAAAAGCTTATCAATATGATATCGTTTGTAATGGAGTTGAGCTTTCTTCTGGAGCAATAAGAAATTATATACCAGAACTTATGTATAAACTTTTTTCTATTGCTGGTTACAATAAAAAAAATGTTGATGAGAAATTTAGTGGTATGATCAATGCATTAAGTTTTGGAGCACCACCTCATGGTGGAATCGCACCTGGGGTTGATAGAATTGTAATGTTACTAGCTGATGAAAAAAATATAAGAGAAATAACACTGTTTCCAATGAATCAAAATGCTCAAGATTTAATGATGAAAGCACCTTCAAATGTTGAAGACAAGCAATTAAAAGAACTTGGAATAAAAAAAGACAATAAAAAAAATTAATTTTTAGATTTTAAGTTTAAACGAATATCACTTAGATCAACTAATTTTTCCTCATAATTACTTCTTACAAAACCCTTAGAAGTTATATTTTTTACAATTTTTAAAAACTTATCATCACCATTATTTTCATCTTTATTGCTTACTCTTGAAATTGACGGAGTATGTGCTAAATCTTCTTTTCCCAAATATGAAATAGCTAGCTCTCTAAAGACATAATCCAATATTGAAGTAGCACTAAGAATTCTATCGTTCCCATCAACTTTACCTGAAGGTTCAAATTTAGTATCTATAAATGCATCTACAAATTCTTCTAATGGAACTCCGTACTGTAATCCGAGAGAAATAGCTATCGCAAAATTATTCATTAAAGCTTTTACTAATTCTCCCTCCTTATTTGTATCGATAAATATTTCTCCGATTTTTCCATCATCGTATTCACCTGTATGAAGATATATTTTATGTTCACCTATTGAGGCTTTTTGAATGTAACCTTTTCTTCTATCCGGCATTTTAAATCTACTACCTAATTTAGATTTAATTTTATTTTGGACATCAGTCTTATTTTGAACCAAAGTATTGATTTGATTATTAATAGTTTTTTCAACAACATTAACATTTTTCTTATTTTTTGTATCTTTTTGATTATCGCTCCCTATTTTTTTTGTCTTTCGATTATTGAGTTTGACCTCTATTACCTCAACAGTCCCATCATCCCGATTGTCAATATCTGACATTGATTTCTCATTTAATTCGTTGAGATTATGAATGGTTTTAAATGTACAAGTGTAATAGGTTTCGACTAAATATTTTTTCATTTTTAAAAGGATGAATCTCTCAATTGAACATATATATAATTTATAGTAAGTGTCTATAATATAATTATACAATTATAAATTGTGTGGATTTAGTATGATAGGATTAAAACAAATTTTTACTTGGTGGAATAAAAACACATTTGGAACATTCCTTAAAACTTTATTTTCTGGAAAGTATGTTGGAAAAGATGAATTTGGAAACAAATATTATAAAAATAAAAATGATGAAAGGTGGGTCATCTACTCACAAAATATAGAGGCAACTAAGATTACCTCCGATTGGTTTTTATGGATGCATCATACTGTTAATGAAATACCATCCAAAACAGTTAAAAAATATAGTTGGCAGAAAAATCACTCTCAAAATTTATCTGGCTCTGATAGTGCGTACAAACCAAATAAAATATCAAAAAAAAATAAATTTAAGAATTATGAAACTTGGAAAAATTAATACTATTTTAATCATATTCTTTTTGTCATTTTTTCTTAATCTTAATGCAGACGATAAAATCATTTCAGCTCCAATTATAAATTTAGAAAACTTAGAACCAAGTTATGAAAACTTAGAAAACGATAAAGAAATCTCTCCGTCGAAAGGTACTAAAATAAAAAAAAGGAGTTTAAATAGTAAAAAAAATGATAATATCAAATTTGTAAATTTAATTGGCTTAGATAAAATAACAGCCAAAACAATGCCAATTAAAATAAAACTCGGCGAAAGTGCTAAATTTGGTCTTCTAGAAATAAAAGCGTTAAAATGTGGAATCTCTAATAACTCGGAAAACGAGAGTAACTCCGTTGCTTATTTACAAGTAAGGGATGTTTCTGAAAGTCAGAACGAAAAAGTATTTATTTTTAATGGATGGACATTTGCCTCAAATCCATCTTTAGCCCCTATTGATCATGCAATATATGACATATGGCTAGTTGGTTGTGAAAGTACTTAATAAAACTTCTCTTTTCCTAGCCAATTTGTATCAAAAGTAGAGTCAATAAATTTTTGATGATTTAAAATTTTTTTATGCAATCCTATTGTAGTAGTTATTCCCTCTAAAACAAATTCATCTAGAGATCTTAAAGTTCGTTGTATTGCCTCAGTTCTATTTCTCCCTTTACATATTACTTTTGCTATTAAGCTGTCATAATAAGGTGTAACTTTGCAACCTTGGAAAATTGAACCATCAACTCTTGTTCTAAAACCAGATGGTTGATGACAAACAGAAATTGTGCCTGGGCTTGGCTGAAAATTTTTTGAAGGATCCTCAGCATTAATTCTACATTCTATAGAGTGACCTCTGGGATTGATATCATTTTGTTTTAAGGCCGTATTTCCAGTAAATGCTATCCAAAGCTGTTCTTTAACAATATCAATACCTGTTTGCACCTCAGTGACAGGATGTTCAACCTGAACTCTGGTGTTCATTTCAAGGAAATAAAACTTTCCATTTTCATAAATAAATTCAACAGTACCAGCGCCCTCATAACCAATACTTTCAACCATCTTAACAGTTCTTTTTAATAAATCCTCTCTTTGTTCATTGGTTAGAACTGGACTTGGTGTTTCCTCAATCAGTTTCTGATGTCTTCTTTGAACTGAACAATCTCTTTCTCCTAATTGCACAGTTCTATTTTTACCAGACATAACTTGTACCTCTATATGTCTTGGATTTTTAAAATATTTTTCAATATACAAATCGTCATTACCAAAATATTTTTTTGCCTCATTTTTTGCTAAAGAAAATAATTCGGATAGAGATTTTTCATTTTCAACAATCTTCATTCCCTTTCCACCACCACCCGCTGCAGCCTTAATAAGAATTGGATAACCAATTTCTTTGCACAAACTTTTTGCCTCTTCATATGATTTAACTGAGCCGTCAGAACCTTCAATAACTGGTAGCCCGTTTAATTTTGCAATTTTTTTAGCTTGTATCTTATCTCCCATATCTGCAATTAATTTTGAGCTTGGTCCTATAAATTTTATTCCATGTTTAGAAACGACATCAGCAAATTTTGAGTTCTCTGATAAAAAACCATAACCAGGATGGATTGCTTCAGCCCCAGTTAGATCAACCGCTGACATCAATGCAGATATATTTAGATAGCTATTTTGAGGTTGGTGAGATCCAATACATACACTCTCATCAGCTAATCTAACATGCATTGAATCAGAGTCGACATCTGAGTGAACCGCAACAGTGTTTATTCCCCACTCTTTACAAGCTCTTATAATTCTAACAGCTATTTCACCTCTATTCGCTATTAAAACTTTTTTAAACATTATTTTATTCTAAAATAATTAGTGTTTGTCCGAACTCAACAGGCTGACCATCATTAACCATAATTTTCTTAACAGTTCCATCAGCAGATGAAGGGACATGGTTCATTGTTTTCATTGCTTCAACTATCATTACGGTTTGGCCTTTTTTAATTTTATCACCTACTTTAACGAATTTTTTTGCACCAGGTTCAGGCGCTAAATAAGCAGTTCCTATTATAGGTGATTTTACTCGAGTACCTTCTAGCTCATTAGGGTTTGACAATACACTTTTATTAGGAGAAACAACTGCTTTTGTTATGCTTTGTTCGGAAATACCTCTGTGGGATTTAGAAACTTTTATTTTTTTATCACCATCTTGATATTCAATTTCAGTAATATTAAATTCACTTAAATAGTCTACAAGTTCTTTTATTAGTTTTTTATCTATTTTCATTTTTTAATCAAATTTAGAGAGGCTTTTAAAGCTAACGTATAGCCTTCTGTACCTAATCCACATATTATACCATCTGCAACATTACTTATCAAAGATTTATGTCTAAAATCCTCTCTTTTATAAATGTTTGTAATATGTAATTCAATAATTGGAATTTTAATAATTTTCAAAGCATCATGTATTGCTACAGAAGTGTGTGTGTATCCACCAGCATTAATTATCAGACACTTTTGATTTTTTCTTGCTTTTTGGATTTCATTCACGATTTCACCTTCAACATTGGACTGAAAAAAAGAGAGATTTATGTTGTGCTCATTAGAAAAAGATAAACAATTTTTTTTAATTTCTTCTAAAGAAGATTTACCATATTTATCTTTTTCCCTCTCTCCTAATAGGTTAAGATTGGGGCCATTAATTATTAGAATATTAATCATAGTTTGATATAATTTTAATAAATAACTAAATTATGGCAAAAATTCAAATAAATGGAAGAAAAATAGCCTTAAAACAAAATTTATCTATTTCCGACGTGCTTAAAAAATATAAAATTAATAATAAAAAGGTAGCAATAGAGCTTAATGGTAAAATTATACCTCAAAATAAGCATAGCAAAAAAAAATTAAAAAATAATGATAAAATCGAAATAGTGCAATTTATTGGCGGCGGTTAGTATTATGAAAGATATATTTAAAATAGACGACAAAGTTTTAAAATCAAGATTAATTGTAGGCACCGGTAAATATAAAAATCTTAAAGAAACAGCTAACGCAATCAAGTCATCTGGAGCTGATATGGTAACGGTTGCTGTTAGAAGGGTTAATATATCTGATAAGAAAAAACCTTTACTTATGGATTATGTTAATCCAAAGAAAATAACTTACCTGCCAAATACTGCTGGATGTTTTAATTCTAAAGATGCATTAAGAACTCTCAGACTTGCTAGAGAAATTGGAGGTTGGGAAATGGTTAAATTAGAAATTCTTGGAGATAAAAAAACCTTGTATCCTGATATGATTGAGACTTTAAAAACTACAAAAGTTTTAGTTAAAGAGGGTTTTAAAGTTTTAGTTTATTGTACTGATGATCCCTTACAAGCAAAAAAATTGGAAGATATGGGCGCATCAGCAATAATGCCACTAGCTGCACCAATCGGTTCAGGACTTGGAATTCATAACAAGTTAAATATTTCTTTAATAATTAAACAAACCAAGCTTCCTGTAATTATTGATGCAGGAATTGGAACTGCATCTGATGCTTCTATTGCAATGGAAATGGGTTGCGATGGAGTTCTTATTAATTCTGCTATAGCCCTAGCAAAAAATCCCATTCTTATGGCAGAGGCTTTTAAGTATGCAGTAATTTCTGGAAGAATGTCCTATTTGTCTGGAAGAATGAAAAAAAATAATTTTGCAAGTGCTTCTTCCCCTAAAAAGGGTTTAATTAGCTAGCCTTCCTTTTTCTTACCCAAAGAGTTCTTGGCTTTTTAGCTTTTTTCACTTCATCTTTATTTTTAATTTTTTTTGTTAAAATTTTATTATTTTTCTTATTAATTATTTGAGAATTTGGATATTTTTCTTTTTCAGAAATTATATTTTTTATATTATTTATATACTCTACTTTATTAATAATTTTTTTTGATTTATTTAATAATTCTATTTTGTATTCAGGTATAATAAATTGCGTGTTTTGTATTAAATCTATTTTATATGAATATTTTTTTTGGAAATAATTCAATTCTTTAGACAAATTAGTGTCTATATATAATTTAACTTTATCAGGCACAAACGCCTTTATAATTTTAATTTTATTATTAAAGGCAAGCATTTCAATTTTTTTTACGATTTTTTGGGAAAATGACTCTATTGATAAATTAGTCTCCCAACGTATAGATCCTTCTCTAAGTCTTTGTCTCGTCATTTCCAATAAACCAAAATTACTTATTCGTCCAATTTGTATTCTAGCTCTATCTTTCCGCACACACTCTCTCATTTTTTTTTCTACCATTCTTTTATTGTAAAAATTAATCATATCAATAAAATCAATAACAATTAGTCCAGAAAGATCTCTTAATTTAATTTGTCTACAAATTTCTTCCGCGGCTTCGAGGTTGGTGTTAAGAGCAGTTTTTTCAATATTCATTTGTTTTGTGGATTGCCCAGAGTTTATATCAATCGCGACCAAAGCTTCTGTTGGGTTTATTACTAAATAACCACCTGATTTAAGTTTTACTGTAGGCTCAAAAATATTGTTAAGCTCTGTTTCTATCAAAGCATCATGGAATAAAGGTATTTTACCTCTGTATTTTTTGACATATTTTGCATTTTTAGGCATTAACTCTTTCATAAATTTTTTAGTTTTTTGATATCCTTCATTTCCATCAACGTAGATATATTTTGTATCATTGTCGTAAATATCTCTTAAAGCTCTTTTTATAATATCTCCCTCTTCATATATTAAAGAGGGTGCGTTCGATACTACTGCTTTATCTTTAATTTCCTCCCAGGTTTTTAAAGTATTTTGAAAATCTTTTTCTATTTCATTTTTAGTTTTATTTGCCCCAGCTGTTCGAACAATAACTCCCATACTTTTAGGTATTTCTATTTTATTTAAAATTTCTCTAATTTTTTGTCTGTCATTTGAATTGAAAATTTTTCTTGAGATACCTCCGCCTTTTGCTGTATTAGGCATGAGAACCATATATTTTCCCGCTAAAGATATAAAAGTTGTTAGAGCGGCGCCCTTTTGACCTCTTTCCTCTTTTAAGACTTGTATCAAAATAACTTGTCCAGGTTTTATTACTTCCTGAATTCTGTATTTTTTTAGGCCATAGGTGCTTTTTAGCTTTTCTCTGTAGTTAACTTTACTATCGTTATTTGACTCTTTAGGTATTTTACTTTGATCTTCAGAACTATCATTTTTTTCATTACTGCTAGTTTCCTGACCACTATTTATTTCCTCTAAGTTTGTATTTTTTAAATCTTCTCTAATTTTTTCTTCAACATTTTTTAGCTTTTCTTTATCAGTAGATGGAATTTGATAATAATCAGATTGGATATCATTAAAAGCTAAAAAACCATGCTTTATTCTTCCGAAATCTACAAATGCAGCTTGTAGTGACGGCTCAACTCTACTTATCGTTCCTAAATATATATTATTCTTAAAATTTACCCTATTTTTATCTTCGTATTCGTACTCTTCAATCGATAGATTTGATTTAAGAACAATTCTAGTTTCATCTGGATGCGATGCATCGATGTATAAATTTTTATCCATTTAATTTGAATTCCTTTTAAAATATTTATTGTTTCTGTGATCATAATTTTACTTAATATAATGTAATTCTAATAATACTTATAATCTAAATGCCTTAAGATAGCCAGAATTAATGATATAAGATAGATCATAAATGTTTAAACTAATTAATATCTCGGTAAAAGCACTTATAATAATACTAATTTCAGCCGTTATATTAATTTTTTCAGCTTTTTTTTATTTCTCCTCTGGGCTTCCAGACTATAAAAAATTGGCAAATTACCAACCACCAATTTCAAGCAGAGTTTACTCAAAAGATGGTAAACTTATTGCGGAATATGCTTTAGAGAAAAGACTTTTTGTACCATATGATTCAATTCCAAATAAGGTAGTAAATTCATTTCTATCAGCTGAAGATAAAAATTTTTTCAATCACCCTGGTGTTGATGCAAAAGGAATTTTGAGAGCAACAATTAATAATTTCAAAAATATTTTAAGCGATAAAAGACTTGAGGGGGCCTCTACTATTACCCAGCAAGTAGCAAAAAACTTTCTTTTAACTAATGAAGTTTCATTAAAAAGAAAAATTAAAGAGGCTATCCTAGCATTTAGAATAGAAAAAGCTTATTCAAAAAAAAGAATTTTAGAGTTATATCTTAATCAAATCTATTTAGGTCAAGGTACTTATGGAGTTGCAGCTGCAAGTTTAGAATATTTTGATAAGTCAATTAAAGATCTAGATTATGATGAAGCTGCTTTATTAGCGGCCTTGCCAAAAGCGCCAAGTAGATACAACCCAATTAAAGATGCAGAGGAGGCAAAATTTAGAAGAGACTTAGTGTTAAAAAATTTAAGTCAAAACGGATTTATAAGTAATGATCAGTATTTTAAATTTAAAGAAAAAAAAATTAAGATAAAAAGAAGAAAAATTGAGATAGTAAATGAAGCAAATTCTTATACAGAGGAAGTAAGAAGAATTATAAAAGATAAATACGGTTTTGAAAAATTATATACCCAAGGCTTAAGCATTAAATCACCATTAGATATAAACTTTCAGATAGAAGCAGTAAAAGCATTAAGAAATGGAATAGAAACATATGATAGACGTCACGGTTGGAGAGGACCTATCACGAACAAAAATAAAGAAATTAATTGGAAAAAAAAAATAGAGGAGTCTAAGATCGATCCGACACTTAACTGGGAAATAGCAGAAGTCATTGAAATAAATGAAAATAGTTTGATCTTGAATTCAAAAAACTTGAAGAGTATTGAAATTAAGAAGTCAAATTTAAGCTGGGCTATTAAAAATGCTAAAATTGAAGATGTTTTTGAATTAGGAGATTTTGTTTTTGTAAAAAAAAAAAATAATAGTTGGTTTCTTAAACAATACCCCAAAGTAAATGGAGGCCTTGTGGCTCTAAATCCATTCACGGGAGAAGTAAGGGCTTTGGTTGGAGGATTTAGTTATATCTCTAGTGAATTTAACAGAGTTACGCAAGCAAGAAGACAACCAGGGTCAGCATTTAAACCATTTGTTTACGCTGCTGCAATAGAAAATGGACTATCCCCGAATTCTATTGTTTTAGATGCTCCTTTTATAGCTGAACAAGGTATTGGTCTTAAAGACTGGAAACCAGAGAATTATGGTAAAAAATTTTATGGCCCCTCGACTTTAAGAAAAGGAATTGAATACTCACGAAATCTTATGACGGTAAGAATTGCAAAAAATCTTGGAATGGAAAAAATTCTTGACTTGTCTAGAGAATTAGAAATTTATGACGATGTACCTGAATTGTTATCAGTATCTTTAGGTTCTGTAGAAACATCTTTACTTAATTTGACCTCAGCTTATGCCACGTTTGTTAACGGAGGAAAAAAAATAAAACCGGCACTAATTAACCGAATTCAAGACAGGAGAGGTAAAACTATTTTTATACCAGACTTCGCTAAATGCAAAGGATGCGACCGATTTAACGAAAGTGAAAAAAAGGAGACTTTTCCAAAAATAATACTTAACAATAATCAAGTAATGAGCGCGCAAACTGCTTATCAGATTACATCTATCTTACAAGGAGTAATTAAAAGAGGAACTGGTAAAAAACTTAGAGATCTTAACGTTCCATTAGCTGGTAAAACTGGCACAACTAATAATAATTTTGATGCTTGGTTTATTGGTTTTAATTCAAATTTAGTGGTAGGTGTTTATGTTGGTTTTGATAATCCGAAAACACTAGGTAAATTTGAAACTGGTTCTAAAGCCGCGCTCCCAATTTTTAAAAATTTTATTAAAGGAGTTTCTTATTTAGACGAATTTAAGGAATTTGATGTACCAGACGGTATTTATTTTGCTCCAATAAATTACAATACTGGAAAACAAACCGATTTTGATGATAGAAATTTTATACTTGAAGCTTTCACTGAGAAAGATATTAACAGTCTTAATAATAAGCAATTAATTTCAAATTATAATTATGATAAATTAATAAAGTTTAGACAATTTTACTAATGCATTCCTTTGAAACAAAGTTGAATAGAATTAAAAAGATACTTGATAATATCAGGGGGTATCTTTGAAAAAAATGAAATAAAGAAGAAACTAGATTTAATTTCAGAACAGACATCAAAAGAAAGTTTTTGGAAAGATCAAAAAAAAGTAAAAAACGTACTTAAAGAAAAAAAATTTTTTGACTTTTTAGTTTCATCATTTCAAAATCTAGAAAAAGATATAAAAAATCTTGAAGATTTATATTCTTTAGGAAATGAGGAGAAAAATGATGAAATAATAAAAGATTGTGAGACTAAAATTGGGGAAATATATAACGATATAAAGAAATTAGAAGTTTCTTGTTTTCTATCTGGAGAAAATGACTCTTTAGATATTTATCTTGAAGTACATGCAGGAGCAGGTGGCACAGAAAGCCAAGACTGGGCTGAGATGTTGAGAAGAATGTATTTGAAATGGTTTGATAAAAAAAATTTTTCATATGAAATTATAAGTGAGCACAAAGGAGAGGAGGCTGGAATAAAATCATCAACTTTAAAAGTTTCGGGACTTAATCTCTATGGATTGATGAAGAATGAATCAGGCGTTCACAGATTAGTACGAATTTCTCCTTTTGATAGTGGCGCAAGAAGACACACAAGCTTCGCAAGTATATGGGTTTATCCTGTAGTCGATGAAGATATAAATATTGAAATAAACGAAAATGATTTAAGAATTGATACTTACAGGTCAAGCGGAGCTGGAGGACAGCATGTTAATACAACTGATAGTGCAGTAAGGATTACACATCTTCCCACAAAAATAGTAGTTCAATGTCAAAATGAAAGATCTCAACATAAAAACAAAGATACTTGTTTTAAAATGCTCAAAGCACGACTTTACGAGCATGAATTACAAAAGAGAGATAAGGAAAATTTAAAAGAGTCTAATCTTAAAACAGATATTGGATGGGGCCATCAAATACGCTCATACGTTTTACAACCTTATCAACTAGTGAAAGATTTACGAAATAAAACAGAGAATACAAATCCAGATGCAGTATTAAATGGAGATATAGACAGTTTTATAGAAGCTGGAGTATTGAACAAATGAAAAAAATTTTTTTATCTTTAATTTCAATTATATTACTGTTAATTACATTAATTATTATTTATCTCTCGGTTATAGGTTATGAGACTGAAAAATTTAATTCTTTACTAGAAGGCAAGGTAAAATCAAGTTTTTCCAATACAAAAATTGATTTAAAAAAAATTAAAATCAAAATTGATATTAAAAATTTGAGTTTCTTTGTGACAACATTTCAACCAAATATTCAATATTATAACAATAAAATTAATCTCAGTAAGATAGATGCTTATATAAATTTAAAATCCCTTTTAATTGGAAAACCTAAAATAGAAAATGTCAGAATACAATCAAATGAAACAGATATTAAGGAGCTTAAAAAATTAATAAAATATTTCAAACCATCTAATTTTAAACGATTTGTTTTAAACGATATTGAGAGAGGAAAAATAAATTTTAATTTAGAATTTGATTTTATAGAAAATCAAATTTTAAACTATGAGATTGATGGAATTGCAAAAAATTTTTTTTTAAGCAGCAACAAGATAAATTTAGAAAAATCAAGTTTTATATATTCCATCAATAAAAGCGGTGGTGAGATTGATAATATTAGAGGTTTAGTAAACGGCTTTCAGATAAGTTCAGGAAATATTAGTTTTTCCAATTCAAAATTATTAGAAATTAATGGAAATTTAATTTCAGACTTAAATCTTAATAAAAAGGAAATTGATATTTTTGTAGAAAAGAAAAATCTAAAAGAATTTGAAAATTTAAATTTAATTGGAAAAATTAATAGTTCTTTTAAGATTAATTTTGATCAAACTTTAAAAATTATTGATTATGAGCTTGAAGCTAAGGGTGGTTTAAAAAAAGGTGAAATTAAATTTAAAAGACCAAAAGAACTTTCATTTATTAAAAAAAAAATTATAAATGTTAATTTAGAAAATACAGAATATAAATTAAATATATCTAAAAATAAAAAAAAAACATTTAATATATTTGGATCTTATCAAGTAAATAATAATTTATTTCAAAAGTTTAAATTAAATCAAATTTTTTTTTCAAATAAACATAAATTTTCATTTATTGGAGATTTTAATGATGAAATAGATATTCCGGTATTAAACTTCAATTCAGAAAACAAAGTAGTAAATATTGCTACTGATTTTGAAATAAATGATAATAATTTTTTTATAAAAAGTTTTAAATTGAAAGAAGGAAAAAATAATATTGTTATAAAAAACTTGATTTTAAAAAATAACCAACTTATTAAATTTGACAAAATATCAGTTAAAACAGCCAAAAACGACAAAGTGAATAATGATTTCACTATTATCTTTGATAAAAAAATTATTATTGATGGTTTAAAATATGACGCTACTAACTTAACCATTTTTTTAGAACATCAAACCAATAACAATTTTTCACAAAAAATTAATAAGAAAATATCTGTTAATATTAAAGAAATTATTACAAACGTAGCTGATATTATTTATAATTTTAATTTAATTGGCAATATTGATAAGGGAAAATTTATCAAAATTACATCTAAGGGTGAATTTCAAGATGGTAAATATTTAGACATATCTCTAAAAGAAGATACTGCAACAAAAAAGAGAGTTTTAGAAATTTACTCAGATTTACCTAAACCTTTGCTTTCCAATTATAAATTTTTTAAAGGTTTAACAGGCGGTAAACTTTTAGTAGTTTCCATTTATGACTCAAAAGGCAGTAATACAAATCTATCAATTGAAAACTTCAAAGTTAAAGATGCTCCAGGACTAGTAAAGTTATTATCCTTAGCAGATTTTGGAGGAATGGTTGATGCGTTATCGGGTGATGGTTTATCTTTTGAAAAATTAGAAATGAAAATGACAAAAGATCACCAAGTACTTACGCTTAATGAATTATATGCAATAGGCCCCAGTGTATCTATTTTAATGGATGGTTACGTGGAGTCAAAAACTGGATTAGTGAGTTTGAGAGGCACAATGGTTCCTGCCAAAACATTAAATAGATTTTTATCTAAGTTACCATTAGTTGGGGATATTTTGATACCAAAAGAAATTGGAGAGGGTTTGTTCGGTATAAGTTTTAAAATGAAGGGAGCTCCTGGTAAAATTCGGACAACGGTTAATCCTATTAAAACTCTTACACCTAGGTTTATTCAAAAAGCTCTTAAAAAGTCTAAGTAAGTTTAAAAAGAAAATGTTTTTTTTTACCAAAAGATATTTTTATATTTTCGTTTATAAAATCTGATAAATTTAAAATTTTATTTTCATCAACCACAAGTTCATCATTTATCTTGATTCCATTATTATTAATAGCTCTCCTAGCTTCACTTTTTGAACTCATAATCTTTGCGTTTACTAGTAAATCTAAGAATTTAAGTCCAATCTCTAGGTCTTTTTTTAAAATATTATACGTGGGTAAGTTTTTACTTATTTTTTTGTCTCTAAATATTTCTAATGCTGTTTTTTCAGCTTTTGATGATTTTGTTTTTCCATGAAGAATTTTTGTTGTTTCATTCGCTAAGATAATTTTTAATTCATTGATTTCTTTTTTTTCTTCAAGTTTTTTAATCTCACCTACTTCAATATCCGTAAAAAATTTCAAAAACTTTTTTACATCTCTATCATCTGAGTTTCTCCAAAATTGCCAATAATCATAAGATGGAAATAATTTTTCATTTAACCAAATTGCACCCTTTTCAGTCTTACCCATTTTTGCTCCTGACGAGAGGGTGATTAAAGGACTAGTTAAACCGAAGGCATCTTTTTTAAGAACACGTCTAATTAAGTCAACGCCATTTATAATATTCCCCCATTGATCAGATCCACCGAGTTGCAACACACACTTTTCTCTTTTGAATAATTCATAAAAATCAAAGGCTTGAAGTATCATGTAGTTGAATTCCATATAGCTAAGTGACTGTTCTCTATCTAATCTTAATTTAACACTATCGTAGGTAAGCATTTTATTTAATGTAAACTGAGAACCAATATCTCGTAAAAAATCAATGTAATTTAATTTTCCTAACCAAGTAAAATTATCAACAAAGATTGGTTTAGTTTTTTTATTTTTCATATTTAAAAGTTTTTCAAAAAGCTTTCTTATTCCAGAAATATTTTTTTTAATAACATTCTTTTTTAAAATTTTACGAGTAGAGTCTTTGCCTGAAGGATCTCCAATAAGTGTCGTTCCTCCACCTAATAGAACAATAGGTCTATGACCATGTTTTTGAAGTAATCTCAAAATCATAATTTGCAATAAACTGCCAACGTGTAGGCTGTTGGCTGTACAATCAAAACCTATGTAGGCTGAAATTGATTTTTTTGAAATTATTCCGTCAAGTTTTTCTAAATCAGTGCATTGATTTAGATAACCCCTTTCTTGCATTTCTCTCAAAAAAGTGCTTTTCATATTAATTACAGTTATTGGAATACTATTATACAATATTTACTATAAATAAATACAATTATGAGTAAAGAATACACATGTTTAGGAATGATGAGTGGTACTTCAGGCGATGGAGTAGATGCATCAATAATTTACTCTAATGGTTTGGACTCTCTATCTATTTTAAAAGAAAAATACTTTGAATATGATGATAAATTATTTAGAGAGTTTCATGATTTAAAAAGGAAAGTTAATAATCAAGAAGATTTAAAAAACTTTTCAACTTTAATAAAAAAATTAGAAAAAGATATCACAATTTTTCATGCAAAAGCTGTTAAGGAAATTAGTAATGGATTTAATTTAGATTTAATAGGGTTTCACGGTCAAACTTTGTATCATAACCCAGCAGAAAAAGTTTCATTTCAATTAGGCGATGGTGCATTATTATGTCAACTTACAAAAAAGAAAACTGTTTTTAATTTTAGAAAAAACGATATTTTTAATGGAGGGGAAGGCGCACCTTTGACACCAATTTTTCATAAATATCTAATTAAATCAAAAAAAATTAAGCTTCCAGCTTGTATTTTAAATATTGGCGGTATCTCAAACTTAACTTTAGTACGTAATATGAATAATAATGAAATTTTGAGCAAAGATGTTGGACCTGGTAATTGTTTAATAAATGCGTGGATACAAGCACTCACTGATAAAAAATTTGATGAAGGAGGAAAAATTTCTGATAGAGGGAAAATTAATGAAATTATACTTGAGCAAGCTTTAGAGACTCATGAAAATAATTTTCAAAAAAAAGAATATATCTCATTAGACACAAATGATTTTGATATTTCATTTGCTCGAGGCTTAAATATAGAAGATGGAGCAGCAACATTAACAGCTTTTTCAGCTAAGATAATTATGTCTAAAATAAACAATCTACTTAAAGATTATGATGAAAAAATTCAAATTATAGTTTGTGGTGGTGGGAGAAAAAATTTAAGTTTAATAAAGCAATTAAAACTTTATTCAAATAAAAATTTGTCTTTTTTTAACTCTGAAGAATTTGGTCTCAATGGTGACTTTATAGAGTCTCAAGCGTTTGCTTATTTAGCTATAAGATCTGTATTATCACTGCCAATATCTTTTCCATCCACCACAGGATGTTCAGCACCATGCAGTGGTGGTGATATTATCAATTTTTAAATTAATGCAGTTTTTTCTTTGATGTATTTTTCTACTTCTGCTCTAAGATCTCTTTCTTTATCTTTAAAAAAGTGATTAGCTCCTTTAATCTTTGAAAAAATTACCTCAACACCTTTTTGATTTTTAATCCTATTATCTAATTCATTAATACTTTCCTTAGTTACCAATTCATCGTTATCACTGTAAACCACCTGACCTGAAGTTGGGCATGGCGCAAGAAAAGAAAAATCATAAACGTTTGGTTGAGGTGAAATCGCAATAAAATTATTCACTTCTGGACGCCTCATAATAAGCTGCATACATATTAACGCCCCAAAAGAAAAACCTGAAACCCAACATTGACTATAATCCATATTCTCTCTCTCAATCCAATCAAGAGCTGCAGCTGCATCTGAAAGTTCACCTTGGCCATTATCGAAAACACCATCACTTTTTCCTACTCCCCTAAAATTTATTTTTATAACTGAAAAGCCATTTTCTAAAAAAATATTATACATCAACTGAACTATTCTATTGTTCATTGTTCCACCATATTGCGGGTGAGGTTGAAGTACTATTGCAACTGGTGAACCAAATTTTGGGTTTTTGTAATACTTACCCTCTAGTCTTCCTGCTGGACCAGGTATAAAAATTTCTAAACTTTTTTGTTTCATATTTTTTAGTAATGATAATTAGTTTCAATAAAAGATTAGATTTATAACATGTTTTTATGCGTCAAATATCTTTTTTTAAATCTTAGTAATCTAGTAGGAATTAATACAAAACTGTTGTAAAACAGGGCTTATTTATGAGATTAACAACTAAAGGCAGATACGCAGTTATGGCTATGGCTGATCTTGCGTCTTATTCGAAGAACAAACCTGTAAGTTTGACTGAAATTTCTACAAGACAAAATATTTCTCTGGCTTATTTAGAACAACTATTTATCCATTTAAAAGAAGATAAATTAGTTAGAAGTGTAAGAGGTGTTAAAGGAGGATACGCATTAGATAAACCAGCATCTGAGATTAAACTTTCAAATATTTTTCAAGCAGTTAATGAAGAAGTAAAAACTCTTAATTGTAAAAAAGATTCAAAAAGAGGGTGCAATAACAAATCTGTTAAGTGCATTACACATAATTTATGGGATAAATTAGACACTCATATTAATGGTTTTTTTGAAAATATTAAATTAGAGGAGTTAGTGAAAAGATAATGAGCAATAAAGTTATAGATACCAACAAAGAATATAAATACGGTTTTACTACTGATATTGAAAGTTTTAAAGCTCCAAAAGGACTAAACGAAAACACAATAAAATTTATATCTAAAGAAAAAAAGGAACCCAAATGGCTTTTAGATTGGAGAATTAAAGCTTATAAGAGACTTAAGTCATTAAAAGAGCCTAATTGGCAAAAGCCAAAATATCCTAAAATAAATTATCAGGATCTTTATTATTACTCTGCCCCGAAAAGTGTTAAAGATAAACCTAAAAGTTTAGATGAGGTTGATCCAAAACTTATTGAAACTTATAAAAAACTTGGTATTCCTTTAGATGAGCAAAAAAGACTTAGTGGAGTAGCAGTCGATGCTGTTTTTGATTCTGTTTCTGTAGCAACTACTTTTAAAGGTGAGCTTACTAAAAAAGGTATAATTTTTTGTTCTATCTCTGAAGCTATACAAAAACATCCTGATCTAGTAAAAAAATATTTAGGATCTGTAATTCCTATAACCGATCATTATTTTGCGACATTAAATTCAGCGGTATTTACTGATGGGTCATTTGTATACATACCACCAAACGTAAGATGTCCAATGGAACTCTCTACATATTTTAGAATCAATGCATCTCAAACTGGACAATTCGAGAGAACACTAATAATTGCTGACAAAGGTAGTTATGTTAGTTATTTAGAGGGCTGCACCGCACCGATGAGAGATGAAAATCAACTTCATGCAGCAAATGTAGAACTTGTAGCCTTAGATGATGCTGAAATTAAATACTCAACTGTGCAAAATTGGTATCCAGGAGATGAGCAAGGCAAAGGTGGAATTTATAATTTTGTAACTAAGAGAGGTGCTTGTAGAGGCAAGAATTCAAAAATTTCATGGACTCAAGTTGAAACTGGTTCAGCTATAACGTGGAAATACCCTAGTTGCATTTTACAAGGTGATAACTCTGTTGGAGAATTTTACTCTATAGCAATTACCAACAATCATCAAAAAGCAGATACTGGTACAAAAATGATACATTTAGGAAAAAATACAAAAAGTAAAATTATTTCTAAAGGAATATCAGCTGGTAAAGCAGACAATACTTATAGAGGATTAGTTGACATCAATAAAAAAGCAATTAATTCAAGAAACTATACCCAATGTGACTCTCTTTTAATGGGAAATAAGTGTGGTGCTCACACAGTTCCTTATATAAAAAATAAAAACTCATCTTCCACAATTGAACATGAAGCCACAACCTCAAAAATTAATGAAGAACAGCTTTTTTATTGTAATCAGAGAGGTTTAAATCAAGAAGAGGCAGTAAGTTTAATTGTTAACGGTTTTTGTAAAGAAGTTTTACAACAGTTACCTATGGAGTTTGCTGTGGAAGCTCAGAAGTTAGTTTCAATAAGTTTAGAGGGAAGTGTTGGATAATGTTAGAAATTGAAAATTTAAAAGCAGAAATTAATAATAAGAAAATTATAAAAGGTCTTAACCTTAAAATTAATCAAGGAGAAGTTCACGCCATTATGGGCCCAAATGGCTCAGGCAAAAGTACATTAGCTAATATTTTATCTGGAAAACCTGGATATGATATTTCTGGAAACTTAAAATTTGAAGGTCAAGATTTAACACAAATTTCAATAGAAGAGAGAGCTCAAAAGGGTGTGTTCTTAGCTTTTCAATATCCTACAGAAATACCAGGCGTTAATACGAACAACTTTTTAAGAACGTCACTAAATTCAGTTAGAAGATCAAACGGTCAAAAAGAAATAGATGCAATTAGTTTTTTAAAAGTCGTAAAAGAAAAAGCCAAAGAATTAAATATTGATGAAAAATTTTTATCTAGACATTTAAATGTTGGTTTTTCTGGTGGAGAAAAAAAGAAAAATGAAATATTGCAACTTAAAATACTTGAGCCAAAACTTGCAATTTTAGACGAAACAGACTCAGGATTAGATATAGATGCTCTAAAAATTGTAGCTAAGGGAGTAAACTCTTATAAAAATAAAAAAAATGCTTTTTTAATTATTACCCACTATCAAAGACTTTTAGATTTTATTAAACCTGACTTCATTCACGTTTTGTCAGATGGGAAAATTGTAAAAACTGGATCCAAAGAGCTAGGGGAGGAACTTGAAAAAACTGGATATACAAATCTTAATTGATCATGGAACTAAATTTAAAAATAAAAAATAAATTAGATAAACATATAAAACTTAGAGAAGAAAAACTAAATCACTTTAAAAAAAATGGTTTTCCAAATAAAAGGCAAGAAGAATGGAAATTTACTGATTTAGAAAAAATCCTAAAAGAAAATTTTAAAGAATTAAATAATGAAAAATTAAAAAATAAAAACCCAAACATTTTACACTTAGGTTTCAAGCATAATTCAATAACACTAATTAATGGAAAATTAGAGTCTTTTGATTTTAAAATTGAAAATTTTGAAGATAAAGATTATTCACCGATTAATAAAATTGGACTTGACCATCTCTTAAACTTTGTAAAAGAGTCAAAAGATAATTCCATGCAAAACTTAAATACTGCATTACATGAAGGTGGTTTTAGATTAGATATTAACTCTAAATATAAATTTAAACATCCAGTTGTAATATTCAATTATTTTTCAGGAGTTTTAAAAAATAAAATGATAAATAATTCTGAAATAATAAATTTATCAAAAAATTCTGATATCACTTTGATCGAATTTTTAATAGACGACTCAACAGGGTGTTTTTTTCAAAATACTTTTAAATACATTAATATTGAGAAAGGCGCATCTCTTAATTACTATTTTATTAACAAAAATGAGAGTAAAAATTTTTTTTACGATTATTCAAAAATAAAACTTTCGAGAGACTCAAATTTGAAAAAATATATATTTTCTTCAGGAATAAAATTTAACAAGTCTGAAAATGATATTGAATTAAATGGTGAAAACTCATCCAGTAATATATTTTCTGGATCATTTCTGAATAAAAATAATCATCAAGAGATTAAAACAAATATTCAACATCAAAAACCAAGCTGTCAAAGCCACCAAGATATTAAAAATGTGCTTACAGCAGGAAGCAAAGGAGTGTTCCAAGGAAAAGTTTTTGTTAATCAAATTGCCCAAAAAACCAATGCTTATCAGTTAAGTAAAGGATTGTTGTTAGATGAGGACTGTGAATTTAGCACCAAACCAGAACTTGAGATTTATGCTGATGATGTAAAATGTTCACACGGTTCTACCTCAGGTAATATTGATAGTGATGCATTATTTTATTTGAAAGCTAGAGGTATAAAAGAAAAAGTGGCAATTAAAATGATAGTTAAAGGTTTTTTAGAAAGTATTTTAAAAAAAATAAACAATAAAGATATAACCGAAATTTTAGAAAATCACTTAGACAAACACATAAATTATGAAAGTAGATCAAATTAAAAAAAATTTTCCTATATTAAAAAAAAAGATAAATGGAAATTCACTAGTTTACCTAGATAGCGCTAACTCATCGCAAAAGCCTAAATCAGTGATTGATAGAATGTCATTTTTTTATGAAAATGAGTTTTCTAATGTAGGTAGAAGTGTGCATTCATTAGCTGTTACAGCTACAAATAGATTTGAGGAAACAAGGGATTTAGTAAAAAAATTTATTAACGCTAAATATAGGGAAGAAATTATATTTACCAAAGGAGCTACCGAAGGTATTAATTTAGTAGCAAATTCTTATGGTGATAAATTTATTAATGAAGGTGATGAAATTATTCTTACAGAGTTAGAGCATCATTCTAATTATGTACCTTGGCACTATCTAAGAAATAGAAAAAAAGCAGTCATTAAATTTGCAAAGATTAACGAAAATTTAGAAATTGAGGTAGATGAAATAAAAAAATTAATCACCAATAAAACAAAAATGATAGCTATTACCCATATATCAAATGTTACTGGTGGCATTACTCCCTTAAAAGAAATTATAGATCTTGCATCCTCAAAAAATATTCCTGTTTTAGTGGATGGAACTCAAGGAGCTCCTCACTTAAAACTTGATATGCAAAAACTTGGATGTGATTTTTATGTAATTTCTTGTCATAAAATGTATGGTCCTAATGGGTTAGGAATTTTATACGGTAAAAAAAAGTGGCTAGATGTAATGCCACCATATCAAGGTGGCGGCGGCATGATTGACGAAGTCAAAAAAGAAAATATTACTTTTGCAGAAAGCCCGACCAAATTTGAAGCAGGCACTATGCAGACAGCAGAAGTCGTTGCTTTCAGTGAGTCAATAAAATTAGTTGAAAAAATAGGTTTGGATAAAATATCTGAGATTGAAAATGAAGTTTTAAGATATGGAATAGATAAATTAAAAAAAAATAATTCTATAAGTTTAATTGGAGAGCCAAAAAACAAAGCTTCTGTTATTTCATTTACTATTAAAGGAATTCATCCTCACGACATTGCAACTATTCTTGATGATGATGGTGTTGCAATAAGAGCAGGACATCATTGCTGTCAAATTTTACATGAAAAAATCGGAGTACCAGCAACTGCAAGGGCATCAATTGGTTTATATAATTCTAAAGATGATATTGATGTTTTGTTAAACGCTATAAACAAGTGCAAGAAAGTTTTTAAAATATAATGGATTTAAAAGATTTATATCAAGAAATAATTTTAGATCATGGTAAAAACCCTAGAAACTTTGGTAAATGCAAAAATTTCACCAGCGACGCAAAAGGCCACAATCCCCTGTGTGGCGATAAAGTTCATATCTACGCTCAATTAGATAATAATAAAAAAATTTTAGATTTGAGTTTTGAAGGGGAGGGTTGTGCGATTTCTTTAGCATCAGCCTCAATACTAACTGATATACTTAAAGGTAAAGATTTTTCTTTAGCAAGTGGGATAATTGAAAATTT
>MDSW01148567.1_pt1 | contig 22230 bp, 11 predicted proteins | sample 811171 | NCBI WGS metagenome assembly MDSW01 (sample SAMN05326641, study PRJNA326480) | marine metagenome | isolation source: seawater | place: Atlantic Ocean: North West | collected 2012 | reverse complement strand
CTCGCCTCGACCGCGCGTCCCTCCACGCACCGCGTCGAACACCGCGCGCGTCTTCGGCGCGGACGGCGCCCTCTTCTTCCGTCGCCGCGGCGCCTTCGCCTTCGCCGCCGCCGCCGCCGCCGCCGCGGCGCGCTCGCGGCTTCGCTTCGCGCGCTCGACGTCCCGCGCGACGCGTTCCAGCTGTAACGTCGCCGCGCACGCGGCGGCGACGCCCCACGTCGCGGCGTCCGTCGGGTCGAACGCCTTGGACGCGAACGCGACGAAGAACAGGCCGGACAGCGAGAGGTAGCGGTTCTTCGTCGCCGCGGCGTCCGCGTCCGGCTCCTCCGGCTCCTCCGCCAGCGCCGGCAACAGGAACGACAGAAAACCAAACAGCGGAAGAAGAGAGACGACGGACGCGACGCCCCATCGCAGGCCGTCGTCGGAGTCGTCGTCGTCGTCGTCCTCGGGTAACAGCGCGAGGGACTCGATCGTCGTCGCGTCGGTGGTCCCCGGGAGCGCGCGCGCGGCTGCGAGGACGGAGAGGGGAGCGAGAGGTCAGAGAGGAGCGAGCGGATCGATCGACGACGGTTGAGGGGCGACGGGGGACGAACGGAGACGACGAACGGAGACGACGACGACGACGCACCGGCTTCTCCGATGACGATGACGATGCCGCTGCCGATTATGAGATCGACGATGGAAGCGCCGCCCGCGGCGGCGTCCGCCATCGCCATCGCGCGCGCGTCGGACCCTCGGCGTCGCCGTCGGACCGCCCGAGCGCGCGCGAATGATGTATCATCATTTCGCGGTGCCAACCGGAGCCGCGAGATCGACGCGCGTCTCACGTCGTCGCGCGCGCTCGCGGCGCATCGCGCGCGCGGCGTCGCGAGCGCGACGCCGCGGAGGCACGCTGTCGCCGCGCGCATCGCGGTCGTCGGGGGTTCCCCGCCGGGCCGCGAACCGGCGCGCGTTCGAGTGGCGCGCGGCCGACCGCCCGCGCCAGCCGAGACATTTTTTCGCGCGCGCGGCGCAGCGACCTGGCGCTGGCGCAGCGGTCCCGAGCGCGGTTCGAAGGATCGAAGAAGCCGCGGCTCGACCGGAGGAGTTGTGTTTTTCCCCGTCCGCGCGGACGACACCACGCACCGCGCGACCGCAGCACCCGGCGGTCGCGGACGTATCGCTCTCGCGAGGCGATCGCGAGAGGGCTCGCGCGCCTGAACGCGCGCGGCGGAGCGCGCCGGCGCGAGGGACGAGGCGCGCGCGGCCGCGAGAGGGGTCGAATCTTTCTCTCGCCGAGCGGCCGTTGTTGCCGTTGACCGCGTCCATCACCGGTGGAAGAAGATCGAACGAATCGCGCCCGCGCGAACGATGCCGCCGAAGCCGGCCGCGGGCGACGACGATGACTCATCGGACTCGGAGACGAACTCGTCCGACTTCACGTCGGAGACGGACAGCGACAGCGAGCCCGCGGTGGCGTCTCCGCGCTCGGCAAAGTCCGGCGGAGGGAGCGGCAAGCCCCCTCTCACCTCCACGGTTCGACTCGGGTCCATGAACGACCGTCACGGCAAGCCGATAACGTCGCTCGACGACGACGCGCTCGAGGCGAAGATGAAAGCCGCGCAGGAGCGGATGCAAGGCCTGGACCAGCACGTCAGCGATCTGCGTAGACGCGCGGAGGAGCAGGACGCGATGGCGAAGGGGAAGCTCCCGCCGGAGCAGGCGAGGGCGTACGAAAAGCGCGTGAAGGAGCTGGAGCAGCGTCGACGCGAGCTGCTTCAGAGGCAGCTCGGCGTCGGCGAGGAGCTCTCGCGCGTCTCCGCCGCGAACGGCACCTCGGACAAGCACCGCCACGGCGGCACGCCGAGGGAGGTGAAGGAGGGTCAGCGCGTCGCGATGGTGGAGCGTCTGAAGAAGGAGGAACGCGCCAACGTCGCGAGATTGGCGGCGCTCAAGGGGGGGAAAGGGCTGGACGACGCGCAGGCGGAGCACAAGCGGCAGATGGCGAAAGCGCAGCGGATCGCGGACGACGCCGCGCGCAAGGAGCTCGCGGAGCGGCAGAGAAGGGACGAGGAGGCGCTCGGGGGGGTGGAGAGCGAGAGCGAGCCGGAGGATTCGAATTCGAATCCGCCGCCGAATCCGAAGGAGCGGAAGCCGAAGGAGCCGTACGAGGACCCGAAGCTCAACCCGAACGCGGCGCAGCAACAGGGCGGGGCTTGGGGACAACAGCCGCAGCAGTACCCGGGGATGTATCCCGGGATGTATCCCGGGACCGGAGGGATGTACGGAGGGATGAATCCGATGATGCATCCGATGATGATGAACCCGATGATGAACCCGATGATGATGGGCGGGATGCATCCGATGATGATGGGGAACGGGATGGGCGCGGGGGGAGGCAACGGCGGGAACGACGACGCCCGCGGAAGGAACGCGCGGACGCCGGACTACGCGAACGATTTAAAGCACGACGTGGACGAGATGCGGAATCACCTGAAGCAGCTGATCGAGCTCTCGAAAAACGGCGGCGGCGGCGGCGGCGGCGGCGGCGGCGAAGGGCTCCCCGGGATGCCCGTCCCTCGCCTCCCCGCGGAGCTCGGGAACGACAAGGAGATTCGTAACCTGTATGCGCAGCACCTGAAAGAGATGCTGAAGCAAGAGCTCGAGATAGGGAGGCAATCGCGCGAGGTCGAGCTCGTTCGGTTGCAGTCGGAGATGGTGCAGTTGAAAGAGGGCCCGCGCCCGCGGTCGGGGGGCCGGCACGAGGACCACTTTCCGCCGCCGCCGCCGCCGTACGCGGGCTACCCTCCGCCGATGCCTTACGGGTATCCGCCGCCGTACGGCTACCCGCCGCCCGGGCAGATGCCCTACGTCACGCCCGGGCAGCCGCCGCCGGCGGCGCCGGAGACGAAGGAAAAGTCCGAGCTCGCCACCGTCCCGGAGCGGGCGTCGATGGAGGGCAGCGAATTCTCGGAGGTTTCCGCGACGGAGAGCGAGGTCACGGCGTCGGGCGCGGGGGAGACGTACACGGCGACGCGGACGTCGTACTTCGAGGACGACTCCTTGACGCCGCGCGGGGGCGCGTTCGCCGGCGGCGGCGGCCCGCCGCGGTTCGTGATCCGCGTCGTTCTCGAAGGCGCGGGGCCCATGGATTTAGGAAACGCCGCCGCGAGGCTCGTCGCGGCGGCGTACGAAGGCCACGACGTGTCGAGGGACGCGTCCGGGGCGGGCGTCCGCGCGCGCGGGCCGCTGTTGGAGCCGAGCGGGCACGACCGAAACGGCGCGGCGCGGTACAAGTGGCGCGCGAGGGTGACGCTGAGAGGCGTCATCGTCACCGCGGCGACGAAGCTCGTGCTCGAACTCCACGCGGCGCAAGACGAAGCCGGCGGCCCCGAGGAAGTCGTCGCGTGGGCGCACCTGCCCGTCCTCGGCGTCGACGGCGCGCCGCCGACGGGGTTGCAGGTATCGCCGCTGCTTCAGCTCCCGCTGATGCTCAACGCCGAGCGCACGATGCGAATGGAAGGCGCGAAGGTGGAGGTGAGGGTGACCGTGGAGCCGGTGGATCTGATGCGAGACCCGACGCCGCCGGGGACGCCCGTCGTCGGCGGCGTCGCGTCGCGACGCGGCGGCGTCGAGCCGGGCGCGGGCGCGCCGGAGTACGACGTCGATCCCTACGGCGACAAAGCCGCTGCCGCGCAGAACGAGGCGAACCGTCACGAGGACGTCGCCGGGGTGCCTCGCAGGGCGTGGCGAGAAGTCCGGCACGTAGGCGCGGGGCAGAGAGGAGACGCGTACCAACCCGGGGATGGGCTCGTGTTGTGCATGGACGCGGCGAGGTTCTTGCCCCCTAACGTCACGATCACGCGCATCGTCGGGCGGGTCATCTCCGCCGCCGGGGAGCCTCTCGCGCCGGAGTTCATCGCGCACGCGAAGACGGATTCTTTATCGTTCTCGCCGCGGTTTCACGCGCGGCAGCGGTTCGCGACTGGGCGGTGGAACAACGCGACGGCGACGGCGCTCTTACAAATCGAGACGATCGAAAAGGGGACGTCGCAGCAACGGACCGTGGGGTACGTCGTGTTTCCGTTCTTCGTGGATCCGGAGACGGGGGAGCCGCCCAAGTCCACGGGCGCGAAGGGGTACTCGTTGAAAGAGGGCGGGTTTCAAGTCCCGATCTACGCCGCGAACGACGGCAGCGGGAGCGGGTTCAACCTCAAGGATTTGCTCTCGCGTCCGAAAATTCCGTGCGCGTCGATGCTCATCCGATCGCTCGTCGCGACGAGGGCGGACTCGCCCGCGAACAAAGCCGTTCCCGCCTACGAGGACGGCGCGTACGACAGCGGCGCGGTCGTCCCGACCGCGGTGGAACGCCGCCTGTACGCGCACCGGCTCGCGTCTCCCGGTCCCGCGGTGCGCGAGGTTATGCTCGAGCTCGCGCGCGCGACGTTTGAACCGAAAGTCTTATCCGGCATGTCCGAGGCGGATCTCGAGCGGTGGATGGCGAAGCGCCTCGAGCGCCCGCAGTTTGCGAACGACCGCCCGCTGAACTACCGCCGAAGCGATCCGTACGCCCCGGAGCTCGGGTTTCACGTCGCCGTGGACGCCGCGGCGAGGCTGTCGAAGCAAGCCTTCCACGTCGCGGTGCAGTCGCTTTACCCTCCGGGGACGTTTTACGCGTCCAAAGCCTCGGACGACGTCATGTTCACGCAACAACCCGAGGTGTCGTCGTCGCTCGTCGCGCCGAGGTGGAAGGATGGGTTCCAGTCCAGGCAGCACGTGATTTACGAGCAAAATCTCGCGGTGATCATCGACGTCCGCGCGTTGAGCGGGCGAAGCGCCACATCTGTCGGGTGGGCGGTGCTTCCCGTGTTCGAGCCCGGGACGGAGTTCATCGCTTCCGGGTCGTACCAGCTCCCGCTGTTCCACGGCTCGGTGCAGCTGCCGCTCTTGCAGGACCTCGTGAAGGGCCAGGAGAAGGGGATGTCCGTGGAGGACGTCGTCGAGGGGTGGATCGAGAACAAAAAAGTCAAGTACACCGTGGACAAGTCGAGCGTGCTCGTTCGTCTGCTCGAGGACCAACGTCTCGGCATGCTTCCCGAACCCGCGGCCGCGGGGATGCCCGGGGTCATGTTCCCGCCGTACGTCGGCGAGAAGCTCGAGCCCGCGTTCCTTAAGAAGTCCGCGGGGAAGCCGTACGCGAAGACGATCCCGAGAGGCGTCCTCGCCGAGGATTGGATCACGGAGAACAACGCGCTGCTGGCGGCGTCGATGGGTCTGCCGTTCGTCCGCGCCGGCGGCGCCGGCGCGGTGGGACGCGTCGGGACCGCGGCGACGCGGAGCACGGAGTACACGGACGGATCGTACTCGGAGACGGACTCGGAGTACACGCGCTAGAAGAAGATGCAGTACAGTAGTAGGGAAGTATGTAATGTACTTTGGCATCACAGCGAAACGAAGCGAACGCCCTCTGGCGAAAATATCATAATCCTTCCGTCGTCGCGCGTCGAATCACCACAGCTTCGGGATCGGATCCCCCCGTCTCGGGACGGACGTCTTGAACTCGTTCTGCATGTCCCTCACCTGCTCCGCGGCGTTCATCATGATCCCCGCGATGCACAGGGACACCACCGCGGGCCCTTCCTGCCCGACGATCGCGCCGCCGAGCCCGAGCGCGAGCCCGCCCGCGAGCATCGCGTTGGACAACGCGACGCACCGCTCCTCCAAAATCCCGAGCTCCTTCAGCGTCTCCTTGCAGTGGCGGCAGTGCCGCGTGTGCCGCTCGTACCGCTCCAGACGCTGCGCGATCGGCTTCACCTTGGACGCGTCGTCCCTGACGCCCTCCGCCCAGCGCACGCCGCCGCCGGCGTGGTCGTCCATCCACTTCCGGAACCCGGCCACGCCGGCGTCCGACGGCGACGGCAGATAATACGACTGCTTCCAGCTCTTCTCCCGGCTCTCCATCGCGACTTCGACGCCGTGCATGGCCTGAATGTCCTGATCCCCGAGCGTGTACGCCGCGTTGCCGTACACGCCGTGGTTCAGACCCACGCGCACGAGCGCGGGATCTTTCACCATGAACTCCATGTACCACCGAAACGCGTTCTGCGCCGGCGCGGAGAGCAACGCGTTGACGCGGTCGCCCGTGGTGATCTTCTTCCCGCCCGCGCCCTGCACCGCCCGTCGCGTGTGCGCTTGGAACTTGGTGAACATGAGGCACCGCCCGGGCTCCGTGGGCGTGTACAGAATCGCCGCGGAGAGGTACCGGTTCCCGCTCGCGTCCTTGTATTCGCTCCGCGACGAGCACGGCGCGGTGAAGAGCCGCTCGGCGCTGACGTCCTTATTCCCCGCGTTGTACCCGCCGTGTTGAACGATGAACCCGGTCTTGTTCATGCTGCCCTCTTTCACGTTGAACCGCGTCATCGGCTCGAACTTCACGTTCATCGTCTCGCTCAGCCCACCCGTGATCTCGTCGTACTTGGCGTGCAGCCACTCCGCGTGCGACGGGTCGAACTGGTTCTCGAGCGCGGGCGCGTAGCCCACGGGGAGTTCAACCATGCCCCAGTCGCCGGGGAGGTCGCCAAACTCCGCCGCCTCGGTCGCGACCGGGACCGCGCTCGCCTCGAGCCACGCGTCCGCGCCGGGGGTGGGCCACACCCACAGCACGCCGCTCTGCTCTTTGACGGGGTAGGAGACGGCGCAGCCGCGCGGGGACGCGCACGCGGTGCGCTCCGCCTTGGCGTCGACTGAGGGTCGTTCCATACAAGCGAATGTCGGGGTTGAGTTGAAAGGCGTCAGTTGGAGTTGAAAGGTGCCGAGGACGGGGATTGAAAGCGAGGGGTGAGCGGAGAGATGCGCCGGGCAAAGTCCTTGAGGATCGGCGTTCACCACGCCAATGCGGTCGTATGGGAACCAGTGTATAGAACGCGCCTGACATCGGCACGCGCGTCGCCTCGCCCTTCCCGTTGAACTCCCAGCCGTGGTACCGGCACACGAGCTGGTTCGTCTCGCTCAGGAACCCCATCGAGAGCGGCGCCATGCGGTGCGGGCACTCGTCGTTCGCGACGGACCACGTCCCGTCTTCGGACTTCCACGCGACCAGGGACTTGCCCAGGACTTTCATCGGATTCGGGATCGTCGGGTCGAGGAACGCGATCGGCGACATCGGGTACCACGCCTTGGCCCAGTCGAACTGGTAGGCGGAGGTTTCATTCGTCGCGGAGGATTCGGTCTCGGGGGGCGCGGTCGCGGTCGCGCGCGCGACGGCGATCGCGCGCGTCCTCCGGGGACCCGTGAGGGAGACTCGGGAAACCCGGACGACGACGGGATTATTATCGCCGCGGGCGCCGGCGAGGCGCGATCGCATCATCTTTCGCGGCGCGGACGCGTTCGCGCGGCGCGGGGAAGCCGCGAGCGGCGTCGTCGCGACGAGCGTGGACGCCATGATGTCGTGCGCGTCTCGAAGGGTCTCGGGTCTTCGATTCGGCCGTTCGCGCGCGCCGGTGATGTGACGCGACGCGAGGCTCGGTGCCGTCCGCGCGTATCCCTGGAGCTCTTATCGGAGGTGGCACGAATCTGCAAGATCAGATCTCGCGCGGGTTTTCTCTTCTCCCGCGTCAGCGAACGGTTGATGTCAGAAGTTCGGGCGGGCAGCACGCGCCGCGCCCATCTCGCGAGCGCACGATGACGAACGCGATGCTATCCTCCTCCCCGCGCGCGATCGCGATCGCGCCGCGGTCGCGCGCGTCGAACCGCGACGTCCGCGCGCCGTTCTCCGCGGCGCCGCGGTCGCGGAGAAGAAACGAACAAGATTATCATTCAGCGCGCGCGTCGGGATCTCGCCGCGTCTGCGTCGTCGTCGCGGCCGCCGCGGCGGACGCGAAGGCGGCGGAGGCGGACCTCCCGCCGTCGGACTGGGCGAAAGAGTGGCGCGCGCGATTTGACGCGGAGAAAGTGTTCCACTGCGACAAGGAAGGCGCGTGCGACGACAAGGAGAACGCGGCGCTCGTCGACTTCATCGTCGCGGCGAGCGCGACGCTGGCGGACGTTCCGTCGCGATTCATCGTCGTCGGCGACGGCGGCATCCTCGAGTCCGTGCGACCGTGGCCGAAAACCCCGCGGTTCGCCGAGCTCGGCGCGAAAGGGACGTGCTGCACGCTCGCGAGCGACGACAAGACCTTCGAGGCGCACCTGTTCCTGTCCAGGGTGCGAGAGGTCGCGCTCGCGAGGAGCGAACGCGGCGGGAGAAAGATCTACGCGATTCGGTTCTTCGGAGAGGAGGCGGCGCCCATGGGGACGGTGCCCGTGCCGACGCCGAAGACGATGATGACGGTCGTGCTGCACGGCACCGGCGAGGGCGGGGAGGTGCCGGCGGAGGCGGTGGAGAAGTGGGAGAGCCTCGCGAAGGTGCTCGAGGAGAAGGGCGGGAAGCTGTGAGAGGCGCTCCAGGAGTCCAGTCCTAGTCCGTCGTCGCGCCCACCGTGGCACTCCGCAGTGCTCTGACTGAGATCAAAGTTGGCGCGCCGCGCTTATTCGAGAAGAACCTCGACGAAAACACCGCCGCCACTCGCGGCGTCCGATCACACTCGATCGCCGTCGACGCACGCCCGCACGCACGAAATGACTCCCCCGAAGATCGAAGAGCTCGACCCGGAGATGCCGCCTCTCGAGGAAGAGGAAACCGCGGACACCGCGGCCGCGCCCGGGGTGCGCGACGCCTCGTCCCTCGGTCGAGATCGTGAACGTCAAATGAAATCGATCGACCGTCGCCGTCCTTCTTAGGCACTCCACGCCATACGCGAAGATCTCGATCGAACGGATCCGCTGACCGAGCCCATACCCCGATCGATCCGTTCATCCCCCCTCGCGCGCGATCTCAGGGCGAAGAGGACGACATGTCCGGCCTCGACATGAAGAAGTTCGAGGAGATGATGGTGCGCGCGCGCGCGCCTCCAGTCCGCCACCGACCAGATCGCGAACGCTCCCCACCGCGATCGATCGTTCGTTCCGTCCGCGGTCGCGATTCGCTCGCTCCCTCCTCCGATCGCGGCGTCCGCTGACCCAGATCTCTCTCCTCTCTCGCCCCATCCCTCCCTCCTCCCTCAACAGAAATCCATGGGCGGTGCCGGCGCCGCGGGCCCCGCGGGCTTGGGCGGCGACATGGCGAACCTCCAGAACATGATGGGCGGCATGGGAGGCATGGGAGGCGGCATGGGAGGCATGGGAGGCATGGGAGGCATGGAAGGCATGATGGGCGGCATGGGAGGCATGGGCGGCGGCCCGCCCCAAGACATGGGCGAAATCGACGGCGGCAGCGGCGACACGAAGTGGAAGTGGGAGATGAAGGACGACGAGATCATCGTGCGAATCACGCTGGCGAAGCCCGCGACGAAGAAGGACCTCGCCGTGAAGTTTGGCGCCAACTCGCTCAAGGTGGACGTCTTCGGGGAGACCATCATCGACGGCAAACTCGCGGGGACGGTGCACGGCGACGAGAGCACGTGGTGCCTCGTCGAGAAGGGCACGGAGCTGCAGATTCTGTTGTCCGCGACGACGTCTAACCGCTGGTCGTCCCTCCTCGAGGGGTCCGACTGAGGCGCCGTCGCGACGGAGGACGAGAGAGGACGTCTCGCGCGACGCTCGCGTCGCATCACATCGCATCAATCATAACGCGCGCACGTTGTTTACCCTGACTACTACATTCATCTATTCTCATCATCTATATCTCTATCGCGCCATCTCACGTCGTCGCGCTACGATATTCTCGCCGCGTGCGCCTCGAGCAACTCGGCGCGTTTCCTCGCGTCCGGCAAGTGCGCGGCGAGGCGCAACACGACGTCGACGTCCACCGCGACGGCGGCGTCGTAAAACGCCGCCGCGGTCGTTTCCCCGCGCTGGAACGCGCGCGCGAGGTCTCTCAGCGCGAGATACGCGTCCTCGCCGAGCGTTCGTCGCAGATCTGACGCGAGCGCGGCGCTCCCCGCGGTGGGCGGCGGAGGCGGTTTGGTGGATTTTTTTGGTTTCGAAACCGCGCGCGTCGGCGTCGGCGTCGGCGGCGGCGGCGGGATCCGCCGCGCCCCGCCCGGCTTCCCCCCGCGCGTCGACGCCTTCGCGCTCTCCTCAGCGAGGAACGACCGAATCAACTCGGAGACCTCCCCGGAGCCCATCACGAGCTCGTTCGTCTTCTCCGTCGCGCGCGCCGTCGCCGCCGGCGCCGGCGCCGTCGTCGCGGCGTTCCCTCTCCCGCTGCTCCCCGCGCGGGCTTCGCCTTCCTCTCTGACCTCCCCGCCCGCGCCGCCGCCGTTCCGCGCGTTCAGACTCCTTCGCCGCCCCCACGCGATGATGCTGAACCTCGGCCCGCCGATCCCCCTCGTGAGCTTTGGCACCCCGTGCTTGAACCGTTTGTTCACCTCCGTCGTGAACGCGAAGACGTCCCCGTTTTTCTGCGGAAACGTAAACGTCCCGCCGCTCGGCTCGTGAAGAAACTCGAGCTCTCTCTCGCCGCCGAACGACGCGCCCATGGTGAAATCCTCGCGCTTCTCTCTGCCGCCGAACGCGTGCGAGTCGTGGTGGAACGGCTTCCAGTCCGTGCCGTCGCGGTAGAAGTTTAAGCGCGTGGCGTACACGTCCACGTCGAAGTGCGCGGCCATCGCGTCCACGACGGATTGGAACGTCGCGCTGAACGTCGGGTTCTCGTGCTTGAGGTGCTTGCTCCAGTTCACCATCCCGCCCGCCCCGGCGCCGGCGGCGTCGGCGTCGTCCGTCCCCGGGGCGGCCTCGTGCTCCTCGAGATCCTTCGCGAGCGACGCGAGGAGGGCGTAGTCCCTCGCCGCGCAGTGGAAGTGCGGGAGGTAGATGGCCTCGCCGCGCAGGACGGCTTCGAAGTCGGACGCGAGCTGCCCGTCGCTCTGGGCGATCTCGCTTCGCAGCGCCTTGCCGGCGTGCCTCAGCGCCGCGTTGACGTTCGCTCCATCGGCTTCGTCGCCGCGATCTTCCTTCTTCACGAACGTGAACTGCCCGGGCGCGGGGGGATCTCGCGGGGACATGACGGACGACGACGCGGCGACGACGTCGACGCGCGCGGCGAAGTGAGCGAGGTCCCCCAGGAGAGGTGGTCGGACGCACGCGCACTTTCCGCCTCGTCAGCCAGCGTCGTAACGCACCACGTGGTTTTTTCGTTATCATCTCTCTCGGCCACTCCCACGCGCGCCATGGCCGCCGCCGCGGCACGCGTCGCCCCGAGGGTATCCACTCCCACCCCCGCCGCGCCTCGCGTCTCGCGCGCGAGCGCCCGCGCCGCGACCGCGCGCGCGCTGCCGCAGCACGTCTCCGTCGCGTTCGCTCCCGAGTACGGCGACGCGAAGTTCGATCAGATGACGCGCGGTGTGTCACGTGTTTCTACCCGTCGTTCGCGTCGTCCCGTCGTCGTCTTCAGACCCGCTCGCGACGCGCGTCTCGTCTTCTTCCACCTTTCGCGCTGCTGCCGCGCGTCGTCCACATCATCCCGCGTCTGTCGTCGCGGCCGTCTCACGCCGCCCGCCGACCGTCGCCCTCCGCGTCTCCCCGCGACGACACGACAGACGCGTTCAACTCGGGGGAGGAATTCGTCGCGGACGTGGAACAAGCGCGGACGCTGTGGGACGACGACTGGGACGTCGTCGACGTCCGCGCGGAGCAAGAGATCGAATTCTTCGGTCAGTTCCCGAACCCGCCGCCCGGGACGATCGGCGGCGTGTTCGAGACCGTCGTCGTATCCGGGCCGCACAAGGTGCGCGCGATCGAGCTGATACGGTCCACCGGATATCGCTTCGACGCGTCCGCGGGCGCGAAGGTGTTCGCGAATAAGACGCTGAACCCAAACTTCGCGACGGACGTACAAAATGCGTTTCCTGATAAAGAAAACGCGAAGATCATCGTGTGCTGCAGCGACGGTCGCCAGCGCGCGGTCGCCGCGCTGGAAGCCCTGGACGACGCGGGGTACAAGCACCTCGTGTTGCTCAAAGGCGGGTTCAACTTGTACAACCGGCACTGGACGAAAAAACTCAACCGCCGGACGCCGAACGGGTCGTTCCGCACCAACTTGAGCGCGCCGGGGGACATCCAGGGCTGCGGCGCGAACCCGGAGGCGGGGAACGCGAACGACGCGATTCAGTTCGGGCCGTGGGTGGACGAGACGGACTGGAAGACCGCGCTCGGGGCGGCGTGTTCGGACGCGTGCCAGACGGCGTGAACTTTTTTGCTTTTTGTTCTGTTGTAATCCATCCATGCCATCGAGTTGACGTCTTACTGTATCATCCATCGCGCAAGATGACCCACTTGCTCGCCTCCCGCCCCGCCCTGATCCCGCGCCGCACCGCGCCCTCCGCGCGTCCCGCGTCGACGCCGGCGGCGCCTTTCCTCGTCGCGCAGACGAACGTCCCGAAGGGACCGACGACGTCGTCGTCCGCGCACATCTCGCAGTGGTGACTCTCGCGCGGCAACAGCCCGTACAGCATCGTGCACCAGAGCTGATACGACGGCACCTTCATCGCGCGCGCTTGATCTTTCACGTGGAAACCGAACGCGTCGTGGCGGCGACGGCGAGGGAGGCAGCACGGCGCGAGGACCAGCGCGTGGGCGCCGGAGTCGCGCCACAGCGTCACCGCCCTCCGCGACAGTTCGCCGCACAGGTGCACGCCGAGGACGACGCACGCCTCGCACGCGGCGTCGCGCACCGCGTCCGATACGAGCTTCTGCGCGTTTTCGGAGTAGATGTCCTCGCGATGGAACGTGATGGTGGGGAGCGACGTGAGGTGGTCCAATCGCGTGAGGTTGTCGTCGTTGTCCACCTGCAGCACTTTCGCTTTCGGAAACTCCCACGCCAGCAGCATCGACAGGAAGCCCTTGCCGCTGCACAGGTCCACGAAGCACAGGCCGGCGCCGTCTTTGCGTTTCGCGCCCCCCGCGCTCGTGTCGTGAGACGTCAGTCGCTCGATGCATCGTTTCACGCGGTTTAACGCGGCGGACGCTTCCGTTATCTCCTTCTTCAGGCCGTGCGTTCGTATTATCGAAGCGTACGCCTCGTCGGAACGAAGCGCGCGCAACAGCGGCGCGTTCGACGCGAACGCGGCGAGGTATCCGTTCGTCTTCACGGAGTTCCCGCCGAGCATGTAATCCAGCGCGGTTTTTTTCGCGCGAGGCGCGGGCGCGTCCGCGGACGGCGGCGGCGGCGGCGTGGACGCCGCCGCCATCGCGGCGCGAGTGGGTATGGCGCGATGACGAGGTGCTCGGTTTCACGTAGTTTCACGAGAAGAATTTTTACAACGCACACAGCAGCGGGCAGACCCTCTCCCTCACGCCTCGACCTCCGCCGGCGCCGCCGCGTAACTCTCGTTCGCGACTTCGAACGCCTTCTCCAGCGCCTCCAGCTGCTCGATCGCCGCCGGCCGCGGCGTCAGCGTCTTCAGCTGGTTCACGAACCGCGTCGTGGGCTTCCCCAAGTGCAACGCGCACACCGCCAAATTCCGCAGCGTGTCCGGGTCCTTGCTGTCCTTGTTGATCGCCTCCACGAGGTCCTTCTCCGCGTCGTCGTACCTCCCCATCGCCATCTGACACACCGCGCTGCCGTTATGCAGCTTCGACGTCCACTGATACTTATCCCCGAGCTCCTGGTACACGTAAAACGCGTCTTGAATCTTCCCGCCGCCGTTGGCGAGGTTCACCCACGCCGTCGCCAGCTGCGTCAACGTCGCGTCGTCGTCGGCGGCTTGCATCGCCGCGAGGTGCTTCGCCGCGAGCTCGGGGCGGTCGATCTTGATCAGGAGGTGGCACATCAGACCCATGAGCTCCAACGACAGACCGGTGTGGCAGCACTTCATGGCCTCGACGATGTTGTCGTCCGCCGCGTGCATCAGCGCCGCGGAGAGCTGCAGCCACGGGTTGTTCGCGAGCGCGGAATCGGCGAGGTGCTCGGTGACTCGCGCGACGCAGTCTTCGCGCTCGTGCGCGCGCGAGGCGTGCGTCGCGAGGAGCTTGATCGCCTGCAGTGACGTCGCGGACTCGTCCGTGATCTCGTCGATGACCATCTGTTTCGATCCAAGGCGGGCGGAGAGGGGCGGGATCGTCAGCGCGCCGCGGGGGTAGGTAGGGACGACGAGCGGGCGAGAGGAGAGAAGAGCTCGAACGGATCCCTCGCGACGGACCTGGTAGCTCCCCAACGCGATGTACGCGCGGTACATGTAGCAGTCGCGCTCGATCGCGTCCGCGCCCGACAAGTTCGTCATCTCCGCGGCCTCGTTGACGCACGCCTGGTACGCGCCGATGAAGAAGTTGTTGTACACGGGGAACAGGACGTCCGCCATGACGCCGTCCGCCCGTCTTTTTCCTCTGGAGACGGAGACAGGACGACGCGCTCGACCCTCTGCTCGGATCCGCGCGACGAAGACGCGGTGGACGACGAAGCGAGCGCCTCGAGCGCGGGTTTGAGCGCGCGGTCGCGATCCGGCGCGTTCGCGAGGACGTTTCCGCGCCGCGAGTCGTGCGTCGCGCGTCCGCGGGTGCGACGCGCGGCGCCCGCCCGCGCCGAAGACCTCCCCTCTGCTGAGGACGAAAGCGCGGCGCGTAGAGGTCGAGTTCCATGAGCTTCAAACGCGATGAAATCTCGCGCGAGCGACGCACTACGAGGCGAGCGCGGCGCGAACGTCCGGCGAGAAGAGCCGCCCCGGCGCACGCCGCGCATGCGCGTCGCGTCCGCGCGGTGATTCGAGGGCGAGCCGAGAGGTCGCGAGAGAGGAAGAGACGGCTTGGGGAAGGAGGCGAGGCTCCATCGGCAGCTGTCGCGGCGGATCTCAAAATGAGCTTCGCGTACGCGGACCGCCTCGAACCCCGGACCGGCGCGGTGTTCTCGCCCGCGACGAACGTCGACCGCGCCGCGCTGCGCGGCCTCGAGTTCCTGCGCCGGCCGATCCCCCCCGGCGCGCGAGGCGCCAAGGCGGGGACGTCCGGCGCGCGACCGACGATGAGTCTCGAAAACGTGGCACCCCTCAACCCGGCGACGACGAAGCGCGAGGTATGCGAGGTCGGCCGGGCGCCGCCGTCGGGGACCGCGCCGCCGTCGCGAGCCCCGCGCGCGGCCGCCGCGCTGTCGCCGCGACGCGACGGCAGCGCGAACGCGCGCGCCCCCGCGCCGCCGCCGGCCGCTGGGGTGTGTCCCCCCCCCGCGGCGCGCCGAAGCCGATACGAACCGCCGCCGCCGGCGCGGTTCGTACAGCTGTGCGACTCCCCGCCGCCGTCGGACGACGACCTGGACGACGAGCTCCTCATGAACCTCGACCTGGACGACATGGTCAGGCGGCAGAACGCGTCGCTGCCGCCGTCGCCCGCGCCCGCGCCCGCCGCGATGGGCGGTCGGACGCAGCAGCAGCAGCAGCCGCAGCCTCGGCCGGAACAGCCGCGGCGACAGCCCGCGGCGGCGGCGGCGACGACGGCGACGCCGCCGCCGCTGGACGGCTCCGGGCTCGAGTGGCGCTGCGAGCACGGCTGCGCGCTGCGAGACTGCGCGCAGCTCCGCGCGCACGCGGCGGCGCTGAAGGACACGCTCGCGGAGATCGACTACCAACTGAACGACGACGACACGCTGATGACGAACAAGGAGCGGCGGACGTTGGAGCAGCGGCGGAGGGAAGGGTCTGAGATCGAATCGCGCGCGACGGGCGGCGGCGGCGGCGGAGTAGGGAACGGAGGGTTCGTCTCCGCGGCGGCGGTGAACGTCTCGAGCGGGGGAGGGAGCCTCGGCGGTGGTAGCGGCGGCGGCGTCGGGATGGCGCCGCCCGGGTCTGGGATGTACGGAGACGGCGGCGGGTACCGAGGCGGGCCGGGGCCGGGGCCGGGGCCGGGGCCGGGGCTGTCGTATCAAAACAACAACTACAACCCGTACGAACAGCCGTACAACGGCGGCGGCGGGGGAATGGGGGGAGGGTACGATCAGCAGTACCAACAGCAGCAGCAGCAGCAGCAGCAGTGGGACGGCCCGCCCGCGGCGCCCGGGGACGCGGCGGCGTCCATCCCCGAGGTGGACTGCACGTTCGTCGATCACGAGATCAAAAAATGGTCGAAAGAGACGTACGAGTGGTCGAGCGAGTGTCGTGCGGTCCTTCGAAACACGTTCAACGCGCAGGATTTCCGCGGAATGCAGCTCGCGACGATCAACTGCACGCTCGCGAAGCACGACTGCTTGGTGTTGATGCCCACGGGCGGCGGGAAGTCGCTGTGTTACCAACTCCCGGCGCTCATCTCGTCCGGCGTCACCGTCGTCATCTCCCCGCTCGTGTCGCTGATTCAAGACCAGTTGCATCATCTGAGCGAGATGAACATCCCGGCCGCGGTGTTGGGCAGCGCGGAGAACGAAGGGCAGGCGGCCCAGGACGCGACGTACTCGCAGCTGTACTCGAACCCTCCCGGGTTGAAGCTGTTGTATCTCACCCCGGAGAAAGTCGCGCGGTCGCCGAAGCTGATGCGCGCGCTCGAGACGCTCCACGGCCGCGGGATGCTGGCTCGAATCGTCGTCGACGAGGTGCACTGCATCTCGTCGTGGGGGCACGACTTCAGGAAAGACTACAAAGCGCTTCGGATATTGAAAGATCGGTTCAGGCAGGTCCCGGTGATTGGCCTCACCGCGACGGCGACGAAACGCGTCCAGGACGACTGCGTGCGGCAGCTCGGTCTGGAGCGGTGCGCGCGATTTTTTCAGACGTTCAACCGCACGAACATCATGTACGAGGTGCGGAAAAAAGGGAAGAAGACCGTGGACGAGATCAAGGACATCATCGCGGAGAAGTTCACGCAGAGGAACGGCAGGGTCGCGTGCGGGATCGTGTATTGCTTCTCGCAAAACGACTGCGTCAAGGTGGCGGCGGCGCTGCATACGAAACCGCGCGCGGACAAGCGGTTTCCGAAAGGCCTCGCCGCGGTGCCGTACCACGCCGGCATGGGCGAGGAGAGGGAGTACAACCAGCGACAGTGGAGCAACGGGCAGGTGAGCATCATATGCGCCACGGTCGCGTTTGGGATGGGCATCAACAAGCCGGACGTTCGGTTCGTGTTTCATCACTCGATACCGAAATCGTTGGAGGCGTATCATCAAGAGAGCGGCCGCGCCGGGCGCGACGGCGCGAAGAGCTTCTGTTACCTGTACTACTCGTACGGCGACGCGCAAAAGGCGCGGAGCATGCTCATGGACAGCGCGATGAAGGACAACGCGCCGCGGGAGGTGCTGGATAACAACCTAGGCGCGTTGAACTCGCTCGTCTCGTACTGCGAAAACGTGTGCGAGTGCCGCCGGACGCTTCTTTTAGGTCACTTCAACGAGACGTTCGACTCTCAAAAGTGCGGGCGCATGTGCGACGCGTGCGTCGCGAAGCACGAGGGCGCGGTGTTCGAGGTTAGGGACGTGACGCGAGAGGCTCTAGGCGCCGCGGACGTCGTCTCCGGCATCGGCGGCAAAGGCGGAAGCATGACGCTCATCATCGACGTCTTGCGCGGCTCGAAATCGATGGCGATCAAGTCGCAACGGTTAGACCGCGCGCGCGGATACGGCGCGTGCAGCGCTATGAAAAAGAGCGACGTCGAGCGGTTGCTGCGGTGGATGGTGGTAAATAACTACCTGTACGAGATCACGACGCGGACGGACAACGGCGGGCCGTACTCGAGCTCGGTGACCACGGTGAAGAGGAACGACGCGAACGCGCGCGAGTTGTACGAAGGCAGAGCGAAGGCGACGCTGCCGTTCGCCGTCGCCGCGAAGACGGCGGCGAACCGGTACGAAGCCACGGACGCGGCGAACAAGAAGGCTGACCTCGCGATCAAAGAAGCCGTCGCCGCGCGGAGCGAGAAGCGGAAGGGAGGGAAGGGCGGGAAAGCCGCCGCCGGCGCCGCAGCCGCCGCGGGCAGAGCGAGCGTCGGTCCTGCGCTCGACACCGTCGAGGACCTAGACGCGTACTGTTACGGGCCGACCCCGGGGGCGGCCGCGGAGGAACCGCCGCCGGCGCAGAAGGAAGCCGTCGACGACGGGAAGTACAACGCCATCTACGAGGCGCTCGATCGTCTGCGAGAGAACATGGCCGCGGCGAGGATGTCGAAGTTTGGGAACCACGTCCCGAAGTTTCAAATCGCGCGCGACGGTCTGTTGGACATTCTCAGCGAAAAGCCGCCCGAGTCGCTCGCGGTGCTGAAAGCGGAGATTTGGAACGACGCGTCCGACTCGATTTTCATTCGGAACAACGCGGAGAAGGTCTACGAGTGCATACGGTTCGCGCTCGACATGCACAACGGCGTGTTCGACATGCCAGAGGATGACGAAAACGCCGCCGCCGCCGCGATCGGCGCGAGCGGCGGCGGCGGCGGCGGCGGGAACGTCAGCTTTGGCGCGTATGCGTTCGCGGGCACGCAGAACGGCTCGGGCGGAGGGGCGGCGACGAACGTGGGGGATAAACGCGCGGGGGGAAGTGGGGGGGCGCCCGACGGGCCGCAATGGCAGAAGCCACGAAGGGATTAGCAGCGAATTCGTAATAAATTTCCGAGTTCGACGTCGCGTCGTCGTCTTCTACGTCTGATCTCCTCGTCCTCGTCCTTCCTCACCGCGCGCGCAGCGTGAACCCGTCGTCCTCGAACCGCGCGATCTCCGCCCGGGACACGAGCAGATCGCACCCCATCTCCGCGCCCGTGATCCCCGCGTCCACGATCATCGTCTTCCCTTTGATCCGGTACTCGATCGTCGTCGTCGGCACCTTCTCCGACGCCCCCTCGACGACGCCGCGCACGTGCACGTACCGCATTCGCCCGCCCGCGAGCGGATTCCCGTAGCCGTCGCACAGACCCATGCGGATCGCGGTCCGCCTCACGATGAGCGTGCACCCGCCGTTGCCCGTGTCAAGGCACGCGTTGCACGGGTACCAGTTCCCGTTCACGTCTCGAACTTCCGCGACCTCGTCCGTGGAGAGCGTGAGGTCCGACGCCGAGACGCCGCCCGCGCCGGGCGGAGGCGGGACGTACCGCGCCGGATTCCACAGCGGGTTACCCCCGGAGCTTCCCGCGGCGACGTCGCCGTGACCGTGACCGACGCCGCCGCTCCTGCCGCCTCGCGTCGCCGCGCGCTTCGACGCTTCGATCGCCGCGCGTCGCCGCGCCGCGGCGAGTTCCTCCGCGGCGCGACCGCCGTTTTCTTTCCACGGCGGCCGCGCCGCCTTCTTCTTCTTCTTCATCTCCTCCTCCTCCTCCTCCTCCCCCTCCGCGCTCTTCCGCTTCTCCCGCCGCCGCTTCTCCTTCGCAACATCCGCGCCGTTGTCGTCCCCGTCGCTCAGGAGATCGATCACGTCCGCGCCAGCCTCTCTCGCCGCCGCCTTCGTCTTCTCTCGTTCGTCCGCGCGTCTCTCGTTCGCGCGCTCCGCCTCGTACCGCATCAACGCGCCGACGTCTTCGATCTCCTCTTGCTTGCGCGCCCACGACGCCGCGACCGTCCTCGGGCTCGCGATGGTTCTCTCCGCCGCGAGGCCCGCGGCGTGCGTCCACGGGTTGCGCTCCGGCGACGGCGCGAGTTTCCTGCGAGAGAGAGAGAGAGAGAAACTTTTGGTCGGGCAGGCTCGGGGGTGCCAACAAGCAGCATCGCATCGACGAACGAAGGGATCTCACGCGTCGCGGGCGGTCGTTCTGGTCGTCGCGAGCGAGGCTCTTCGCGCACCTGGCGTCCCCGTTGAACGCGGCGAAGCCGGCGTCGTCCGCTCCCCCTCGTCCGCGGCCGCGTCCTCGTCCTCGTCCTCCGCCTCCGCCTCCGCCTCGGCCTCGGCCTCGGCCTCCTCTCCCGCCCGCGCCTCTTCCTCCGCGTCCTCGCGCCTTCAGCTCCGCGAGCGTGTGCGCGGGCATCTCGAACGCCGCGGCGCTTCGCTCGCGCTCTCGCGCTCCCCCGGCGCGCGCTCGCGCGGTGGATCCGCCTCCGACGCCGTCCCCGGGTGCGCCACAGGTGTGCGTGCCACGACAGATGGGGGTGCCAGTTTTGAAGATGTGTGCTGACGATGCTGATGACGTGTTCGCAACTCAATGCATCGCGTCCGCCCTCGTCGTGACAGTCCCTCGCGCCGAGCACGCGTCGGACGCGGACAACGTTCAGACCTCCCACGCCGCGATGCACGCGGCGCTCGCGTCGCGCGCCGCCGCGCCCTCCGCGGCGACGACCCCGCGCGTTTCCTCCGCGTCGCGTCGCCATCGCCGCCGAGTCGCGAGCGACGTGCGATCTCGAAGCGCCCCTTCCGACGCGCCGTCGTCGTCGTCGTCCTCCTCCTCCTCCTCGTCCTCCTCCGCGTTCGGCTCGCTCGTCCCCGAGACGCTGAGAGAGATGGAGACGGACGAGGAGTTCAAGCTCGCGGCGAAGCGACTGAAAGCGGAGGGGCAGAGAGCGCTGACGAAGGAGGAGCGCGCGCGAAGGCGCCGCGCGCTCGACGGCCTCGACGTCCCGAACTTCGACGCCTTCGTCGTCGACCGCGGCGCGTCCGCGCTCGTTCGTAAACCCACGACGATCCTCCAGGTCAACATCGGTCTGTACTGCAACCAAGCGTGCTCGCACTGCCACGTCGAGTCATCGCCGCTGCGCAGAGAGGAGGTCATGTCCGAGGCGGTGGCGGCGCGACTGGTGGAGTTGATCGACGCGTCGAAAAAAAAGAGCGCGATCAAGACGCTGGACGTCACCGGCGGCGCTCCGGAGCTCATGGCGCAGTTCCGGCCTCTGGTGCTCGCCGCGCGGCAGAGAGGGCTCGACGTCATCGACAGGTGTAACCTCACGGTGTTGTACGAGCCCGGGCAGGAGGACCTGCCGGAGTTTTTGGCGGAGAACGGCGTCAAGGTGGTGGCGTCGCTGCCGTGTTACTCGGAGGCGAACACGGACGCGCAACGCGGCGTCGGCGTCTTCGAGCGCTCCATCGCGGCGTTGAAACGGTTAAACGAAGTCGGTTATGGTATCGAAGGCACCGACCTCGAGCTCGACCTCATGTACAACCCCGGCGGCGCGTTCTTACCGCCGAGCCAGGAGACGTTAGACGTCGCGTACAGAAGCGAGTTGGGCGACGCGTACGGCGTGAAGTTTTCGAAACTTTTCACGCTTACCAACATGCCGATCAAACGGTTCGCGGACTACTTACACCGCGAGGGAAAGACCGAGGCGTACATGAAGCTGCTCGTGGACAACTTCAACCCGGCCGCCGCGGAAGGGGTGATGTGCCGCGACCTCGTCAGCGTGTCGTGGGACGGGCGTCTGTTCGACTGCGATTTCAATCAACAACTGGACATGCCGATGAAAGGCGGGAATGGCGGCGACGGCGGCCTGAGCGTGTTCGACGTCGCGAGCTTGGACGAGCTCGTGGGGCGGAAGCTCGCGGTGGATAACCACTGCTTCGGGTGCACCGCGGGCGCGGGGTCGAGTTGCTCCGGTTCGACCGCGTAGGCGCGATGATGATCGATCGAGTACCGTAGAGAACGACGCGACGCGACGTTATACGTTGACAAACAACCGCTAAAAGCTCACTTCACTTCCTCGCGACCGTCTCCTCCACGGGCTTGTGCGAGACCCAGGACATGTACGTGTTCCACGCGAGCGCGATCACGTTCGCGGCGAGCACCTGCAAGTTCACGGGCACGAACCGGAAGTTCAAGAACTGAAACGGCACCCAGATCTTCCAGTTGGTAACCACCGTGCTCGCCCAATCCTGTCTCAACTTTGCCGGCACCGCGGACGCGTTGCCTTCCACCGTAAACAACGACGCGATGAACACCGCGAGGAACGTCGGGGCGAACACGAGCTGATCCAGCGCGAGGGAGACCCCCGCGGACGCGTTGCCGACCGCCCCCGTCGCCGCGACGATCTTGGACAGCGACGAGTACCAGAAGTGGAGGCACGGGCCCACGAGCGCGAACCCGAGGAGCGCGAAGACGCCCGCGCGTCTCCAGTCGCAGCCGTTCCGAGCCGCGTCCTCGAACATGAACTGCGCGAACACGTCGCCGAAGACGTTCAGCACGCCGCTCGTGAAGCACTTCGTGAGGAGCGGCGCGGTGTCGAGCGCGCGGAGGTACGCCGCCCATAACCCGCCGCCGCCGCCGCCCCCCCCCCCCGCGCCGCCGCCTCCGCCGCCGCCGCCTCCTCCTCCTCCCCGTCGTCGCCCGTGCCCCACAAAAACGCGTCCGTCTCCCGCAGCAGCGCCCGCGCCGCGGTCACCGGCGTCGCCACCGCAGGCGAGG
>MDSW01075176.1_pt1 | contig 22233 bp, 21 predicted proteins | sample 811171 | NCBI WGS metagenome assembly MDSW01 (sample SAMN05326641, study PRJNA326480) | marine metagenome | isolation source: seawater | place: Atlantic Ocean: North West | collected 2012 | reverse complement strand
GATATTTTTGGCAAGGTTTATTTTCCAAGAATAATCGTTCCTATATCCAATGTAATTGTAAGCTTACTTCAATTTGCTATTCAATTTTCAATTTTTTTATCTTTTTTAATTTATTATAATTTTCAAGGTGAAATACTTAATTTTAATTTTATGAATATTTTATTTCTACCCCTGGTTCTTTTACAGTTAATAATACTAAGTTTAGGCGTGGGCATTTTACTTTCAGCTCTAACAGCAAAATATCGTGATCTAACTTTTGCTTTAAGTTTTGGATTGCAATTGTGGATGTTTGCAACTCCGATAGTATACCCTTTAAGTATAGTACCTGAAAAATATAAAATTATTTCAGCTCTAAATCCCGCAACATCTATTGTTGAATTATTCAGAGGTGCTTTTTTAGGTGTTAGTTCAATAGAGTTTTCACATATTTTAATAAGTCTAGCAGTCACAATTTTTATATTCATATGCGGGCTGCTTTTATTTACAAAAATTGAACAAAACTTTATGGATACAGTTTAAAAAATGAACAAAGCTATAGTCGTTGAAAATTTATTTAAAGAATATCAACTTGGAGTTATTAGCAGGGGAACTCTTTATAGAGACCTGCAAAGTTGGTGGGCAAAAAAACTTAAAAAAGAAGATCCAAACACAATTATAGGTCATAGCGATAAAGCACAAAATTTACAAAGAAAGGGCAAAAACTTAGCTTTAGCAGGATTGAATTTTGAAGTTAATCACGGAGATTTGGTTGGAATAATAGGTGCAAATGGTGCTGGGAAGTCAACACTATTGAAAATATTATCTAGAGTCACAGGTCCAACAAAAGGCACAATAAAAATTAAGGGCAAAACATCAAGTTTGCTTGAAGTTGGAACAGGTTTTCATCCCGAGCTTACCGGAAGAGAAAATATATATTTAAATGGAGCCATTAACGGAATGAGCAGAAAAGAAACTTCTAAAAAATTAGATGAAATAGTAGATTTTGCTGGGGTTGAACAATACTTGGACACGCCCATAAAAAGATATTCATCAGGAATGCATGTAAGATTAGGTTTTGCTGTAGCAGCACACCTAGAACCTGACATATTAATAGTTGATGAAGTTCTTGCTGTAGGTGACGCAGAATTTCAACAAAAAGCAGTAAAAAAGATGAATGACGTTAGCAAGTACCAGGGACGAACAGTGCTGTTCGTTAGTCACAATATGCAACTGATAAAAAATTTATGCAAGAGATCAATAGTTTTGTCCAAGGGTAAAATTGTTTATGATGGTGAAGTTGGAGCGGGTGTTAACAAATATATTGGAAGTATATCTTACGATGAAAAAAAATGGGGAAAAAATGAATGGAATTCAATCCAAGAAGCTCCTGGTGGGGATATTGTAAAATTAAAATCTATATGTACAAAAAATAAAGACAACGAAGTAAAAAGTGAATTTAATATTACAGAGAATATAATTGTAGAAACAGAATTTTGGGTGTTAAAAGATAATTATCAAGTTTGTAACACTACAGTTTTTAACTATTCTGATAGAAAAACTTTAAAAAATAATGGAACATTTTACCTGTTAGACAACTATATTAAAAATTCCTGGGGCAAGCAGAAATCTTTTTCAAAAGGATTATATTTATCTAGGCTAGAAATTCCAAAAAATTTACTTAATGAAGGAATTTTTTCTCTTACATCTGATATATTTTTACCACCAGCTGAACCTGATAGCTCATTTCAAGTAAGAGAAATAAATGTTTTATCTTTTGAGGTAAAAGATGATTTTAAGGCAGAAGGATCGAGAGGGCATTTTCCAGGCGATTGGCAAAGAGGTCAGACAGGATATATGATAAGACCCATGTTGAAATTTAATACTGAAAAGTTAAGAAATATTTAAATTTTATGCAAAGATTTACAGGAAATATAATTAAAAACGAAAAATATCCTTTTCGTTTTTTTGTTATCAAAAATGTTTTTGATAGTAAATTTTATAAAGATATCAGAGCTGACATACTAAAAATTTTCAATAATCCAGATGTTTTTGCGAAAACTATGCTTGGAAAAAAAGGTGATAAAGAGGTTTTTTTTATGGGTGGTGGTGATGGCTATATTTCTAAAGAAAAAAATGAAAAAGTTAAAATGAGTTACGAAGATTCTCTATCTTTTATCAAAAGACATTTTTCTAATTCAAAACACTTGACTAGTTTAATGCAATATTTTAATTCACAAGATTTTTGTGATTTTATAAATTATAAAGTACTTAATAAAAATAAATTTAGTTTAAAAAAATTAAAGTTAGTACAGCCAAATGAAAAACTAGGACTGTTCAATTTTTTATTTTATAAACCGGTATTTTTAAGTATGAAATTGAGCAAATACGAAGAAAATTCGGTAATTTATCCCCACAGAGATGCTGCACAAAAATTATATGCCTTTTTGTTTTATTTAGGTTTCTCGGATAACATAAAAAGAGATTTTGGGGGGACTCAATTTTACAAAGTTAAAGACGATGCTATATCAAAAAAAAAGGTTAACTCAACTGATCATTTGCCTGATAGTCTAAATCATTTATCATTATTTTACGATATGCGTCCGAACGAAAACAGTTTTTGTGGTTTCGAAATTGGAAAATCATCTTGGCACGGTGTTTCCCATTTAGAGAAATTGCCTAAAGACTGTTACAGAATTAATCTACAAATTAACCTGATGAAGTGTATTAAATATACTTTGATAACTAAAATTTTAGTGGTTTTACTGAAAAAACTTAAAATTTTAAAGTAAAAGAATTAATAGCAACCACACTCTATTCAAAATTAATTTTATGAAAATTATCTGCATAACACCAGTTAAACATTTAAACAATCTATACAGATCTATTCAGAGATATGGGGAGGTAATTTATAAGCCATACATCAAAAAGAATGAATTATCTAAATTCCTTAAAAGGAACCTAGATATAGATTGTATATTTTGCAATCCAAACAAGCAAAACTATATGTTAGATAACGAAGTTTTATCCAATACTAACATTAAGGTGATAAATACAGCTTCAACTGGTCTTAATCATATTAATTTAAAAGATTGTAACGATAACAAGATCAAAGTTGTTTCTCTAAAAAAGGATTTCAAAATTCTGAAAAAATTACCTTCAACAAGCGAATTGGCTTTTGGGTTAATGATATCCCTATTAAAGAATATTAATAATTCAGTAGATTCAGTAAAAAATGGCAATTGGGATTACGAACCGTTTATTGGACAGGAATTATCAAGTTTGTCTATTGGTGTAATAGGTTATGGGAGATTAGGTAAGTTTATGTGTAAATTTTGTAGCTCTTTTGGTATGAAAATTTATATTTTTGACCCATTTAAAAAATCGAAAAAGTATAAAAATTCTACTTTAAAAGAAATAGCAAAAAAATGTGACGTCATTTCCTTACATGTTCATGTTGATAAGAATACCAAAAAAATGATTAATAAGAGTTTTTTAAAAATATTAAAAAAAAAACCAATTATAATCAATACTTCCAGAGGAGAAATTGTTTCAGAAAATGATATAATTAAATCATTAAAAAAAGGAACTATTTCTGGTTACGGAGCGGATGTTATAGAGGATGAATTTGGAAATTTTTCAAAAAGTCCAATTCTGAAGGGTTTAAAAAATAAAATGAATATTATAGTCACACCTCATGTAGGAGGAATGACTTGGCAAGGACAAAAAAGAGCTTGGATTTGGGCAATTAAAAAATTTGATTATATAAAAAAATATTTGACCAAAAGAAAAAATAATTAGAAAATAATTAATGAATAAAATTGAAAATATAGATATTTACGCAATTGCAATAATACCTGCAAAAGGAACTTCTACTCGATTGAGTAAAAAAAATTTAAGAAAAATAAACAATAAGACTTTAGTGGAATTTGCGATTAACTATGCAAAAACTTCAAAATATATTAAAGAAATTTACGTAAGCACAGATTCGGATGAAATTAAAAAAATTGCTGTTAGCAACAATGCCAAACCATTTGACAGGCCTGGAGATCTGTTAGGGGAGGCAGAAGTTGCGGATATATATGTTGACTTAATTAACAAAATTCCAAATACTCACATAACACATGTGGTGGGTTTGCAACCCGATCATCCTGATAGACAAAATAAATTGGACACAATTTTAAAATATTTTGTTGAAAAAAAATACATGGATCTTTTTACAGTAGATAAAACTGGAACGAGAAACGGATCTGTAAGGATTATCAAAGCGCAAAATGTTATTTCCGGAATGATGTCAAGGAGAGTTGGTTCTATACTCGATGATTGCACAAATGTAGAGTTAGAATCGCAATTGGAGAATGCTAAAAAAAGAATTATAAAGGGAGATTATTATGAAAAAAATAAACAATAATTATATTAACAACTTAAAAAAACAAAATAAACTAACTATTTCCATAAATCCTAAAAATAAATTCAATTTTAAGATTGGGAATGTGTTACTAAAAAAAAAACCGCTTATTATTGCTGGACCTTGTTCAGTTGAATCAGAGGAAATGATATTAAAGTTTTCAATCAAATTAAAAAAAGCTGGGGCAAATGCTATTAGAGGAGGAGCCTACAAACCTTGTACTTTTCCTGTCAGAAAAAAAATAAAAGGTTGGCAAGAAGGATTAAAAATGAAAGGACTATACTATTTGGCGAAAGCAAAAAAAGTTACTGGTCTGCCAATCGTTTCAGAAATTATGGATGTAAGGGAAATTGAAAAATCATTACCATTTATAGATGTAATTCAAGTTGGAACAAGGAATTTTCAAAATTATACTCTTTTGGACGAACTCGGAAAATTAAAGACGCCAATACTTTTAAAAAGAGGAACTTGGGGAACCATAGATGAAATACTCGGGGCTTCAGAGAGAATATTAAACAAAGGCAATGACAAGCTAATGATTTGTCTACGTGGTGTAGTTGGCATGCCTTCTTACAGACATGTTTATCCCAGTGTTAGATGGGCACCAGATCTTATGATGATACCAGCTTTAAAAGAATTAACAAATATTCCAATAATTTATGATCCTAGTCATGCAACAGGATACAGAAATTTTGTGCCAACAATTTCAAAAGCTGCTATGGCTGCAGGAGCGGATGGACTAATTATTGAGTCTCATCCAAATCCACCAAAATCAATAAGTGATGCAGATCAAGCAATTACAATTCAAAATTTGTCTAAAATTATTAAGTACGTAAAAAAGACAAAATATTATTAAAGTGAAGATAAATTTCTAATAAACATAGAGGTAGATGGAGCAAATGAACAAAAATAACATTTCAGTTATAATTAGAACCAAAAATGAAGAAAGGTGGATAGGGCATGTAATTCAATCGGTAATAGATTACCTTGATAAGCCAGAAATTATAATAGTTGATAACAAATCAACAGATAAAACTATTGAGATAGTAAAACACTTTGTGCAAGCACCTGATTTAGAAACTTCTACCAAGTCTGGTTATACGAGAATCAAAATAAAACACATGGAAGATTATTCACCAGGTAAAGCTTTAAACCTTGGGGTTAAACATGCAAGCAATAAATATGTTTTAATTATTTCTGCACACTGCATTTTGAATAAAATAAATGTAAAAAATCATATTATACAATTAAAAAAATATGCCTGTGTATTTGGAAATCAAATACCAGTTTGGAATGGAAAAAAAATTACCAAAAGATATTTATGGAGTAATTTTACTAATAGAAGAACTGAGAATATGTATTCTAAATTAGAAAACAGATACTTTCTTCACAATGCTTTAGCAATTTATAATAAAAATATTCTTAAAAAATATCCATTTAATGAAAACCTTGTTGGAAAAGAGGATAGATACTGGGCCAATAAGATAATAAAGAAAAACAAAAAAATACTTTACGATCCATCACTAGAAGCTTTTCACCACTATACGAAAAATGGCAATACCTGGAGAGGTATTGGATAAAAAAATAACAAATTAGTAAATTACGCCAAAAAAAACCAAAACCAAGTTTTAATAACACCACAATTTCAATAATTTTTTAATGATAAATCTTATTACTACGGGATTGCCTGAAACTTCAAAGGGAAATCAAAATGAAATTTTTCTTGGAGACTGGTGCATACCAATTACAGATAAATTTAACAAAAATAAAAATTTTAAAATTGTTCCATATCATTGGGAAAATACAGACATAATGAAAAAAGATATGAATAATTTATATCAAATATACAAGCAGTTTTTGCCAATCATGAAAGATTATTTGAATAAATTTCACAAAATAAAAAACAGCGTGGACTACTGGGAATTTTTGATAGGTCCTTGGCTTTTTATGTTTTTGAATATTTTATACGACAGATATCTTTCAATAGAAACAGCGTCTAAAAAGTATCCAAATTTTCATTCTTCAATAACCGATCAGAAGATAACACCACAAGATTTTAATCAAACTTATGAACTGATAACAACACATCAATATAATTTTGTTTTATACAGCCAAATTATTAGCGAATTCCCAGGACTGAAAAAAAAAAAAATTAGAATTAATTTAAAAACTAGAAAAAACCTCACCACTTCTAACTTTACTTTAAAAAAACTTATTGTACAGACTATAAATTATATAAAAAATCTTAAAAAAAATAAAAATTCACGAACCAATAATTATATAGAACTTATATCTTCAGATTTTAGTCCAAAGGATCAAAAAATCTTTTTTGACAATTTAAATCTTAACTTTAATGAAATAAATCTGAAAAAATTTAAAGTCCCCCAAAAACAAGCAAATGTTAGACCTGAAATAACAGAAGATTTTGATGATAATTTTTTAAGTATAGCAAAAAAAATAATTCCAGATCATATTCCCATTGACTATATGGAAAATTTTAATGATTGGAAAAATTTAGCTAATAACTCTGGTTTCGCTGATAATCCCAAAACAGTTATAATGAGATCACCAGGAGAATTTATTAGTTTAGTGAGATTTTACTGTGCTGAAAAAAAAAATAAGGGAGCAAAACTTGTAGGAATGCAACACGGAGGAGGGTACGGTGTTCAACCCTACGCTAGTTCAACAGAACTCGAAACTGATTTGGTTGATTTGTATTTGACTTGGGGATGGGAACCAAAAATTAAAAATGAAAAAGTTAAAAGATTTTTTACATCAAAAACATATTGGATAAAAAAGTACGACTATAACAAAAATGGCAAAATCATTTTAATAAATAGTGGTTTGAGAAATTATTTTATACACCCGTTTAATCAACCTCCTAGTTTTAACAAAGTTTATTTAAACCTAATAAAAAATTTTATTAATAAACTTAATCAACAAAATCAAAAAGAAATACTTAACAGATTTCATTTTAATTTTGGTTATGGGGAAGAGGAACTTTTTAAAAGAGATTTAAAACATATCAAAATTTCATCAAGAAATGAAAGTAGCCATCTTTACGATTTATTATTCAAATCAAAATTGGCAATTGTTACTACTAATCTCACTTCTTTTTTACAAACCTTTATGATTAATCATCCAACCATTTTGTTATGGCCAAAAGAATTTAATTCGATAAAGCCAGAATTTGATCACTATTATAAAGAATTAGAAAATGCGGGAATACTCTATTTCAACTCCGAAGATTGTGCGGCTAAAGTTAATTCAATTTCAAATGACCCAATCAAGTGGTGGAGTAACGAAAAGGTTCAGAAAGCAAAAAACCATTTTTGTGAAAATTTTTCAAAATTTTCATCAAATTTTGGTAATGAATTAACGCAAACTTTAAAAAAAAAAAATTTTGCATAAAATACATTAATTTTTTTTTAAGCGAAAATAGAAAATTATATATCTAAAGTGAGTAGTATAATTAAAAAATTAAGGAACTCTTATAAAGTCAAAAGTTTTAAAAGATTCCTTTTTAATCTATTACCTTCAAATATTCGAATTCAAGTCTTAGGATATAAAGATTATGTTGGTGGAAATTTTTCTACGCATGGAAAAATGCAATTAAATTTTTTAAAAAAAATAGGTCTTAAAAAAAAATCAATATTATTTGATGTAGCTTGTGGCTCTTTAAGATTAGGAAAAGAAGCAATTAAATATTTAGATAGCGGAAACTATATTGCAATTGAAGAAAATTCAAAATTAGTTGAGTTGGGAAAAAAATATGAGGTAAAAAAAGAGATTTGGAATAAAAAAAAACCTAGGATAATTATTAATAAAAGTTTTAATTTTGATAAATTTGATAAATTTGACTTCGCAATTTGCTACTCCTTAATTACCCATCTTACTTTAAAAGATACCTTAAATCTCTTTAAAAAACTAAAATCAAAAATGAAAAGAAATTCTAAAATTATTGTCACTTATTATGAAGTAACAAACAAAAAAAATCTTTTTGAGTTACCGAGTCATGACTTTAACATCTCACATCCTAACAGAGTTTTTAGATATAAATTTGACTTCTTGAAAAAAATTTTAAGTAAACTTGGTTATACTATAAAAAAAAAAATATTTAAAAATCCAGATAAACAAGATTGTTTCATTGTTTCGATAAAAAATTAATTTTGCATAAATGCACGTGTTAGTTACAGGCTCAACAGGTTTTATTGGCAGACATGTTATAGACCAATTGTTAGGTAAAAAATTTAAAATTACATCAATTATAAGAAAAAAAATTAGAGAAAAAAATAACATTAATTATATTTATTGTGATTTAAACAAAAGTTTAAAAAAACTAAATTACATAAATTTTAAAAAAATTGATTTATTAATACATTTGGCCTGGTCTGGTTTGCCAAATCATAATTCAAAGCATCATATTGATGTTAATTTAAAGAATAATAAAAAATTTTTATCTTTCATGATTAAAAAAGGCATTGGTAGAATAATGGTGTTTGGAACATGTTCGGAACTTGGAAAGAAAAAAGGTGGCTTAAACGAAAAAACCAGTAGTAATCCTTTAAATTATTATGGCAAATCAAAAGATTTACTAAGAAAGTGGATTTTTAAAAAATTTAAAAATAAAAAAATAACTATTCAATGGGTAAGACTATTTTATATATACGGGCCAGGACAACATGAAAAAGCTTTGTTACCATCACTAGATTTTGCTCTAAAAAAGAAAAAAAAAACTTTTAAAATGTCTGGCGGAGAGCAAAAAAGAGATTTTTTACATGTCAAAGAAGTTGCTAAAAAAATCGTTAAAGTTGCAGAAAGAAAAAATCTAAAAGGGATAATACATATTTGCAAAGGAAAATCGATAAAAGTAAAAACTTTAGTAAAAAATTATCTTTCAAAAAAAAGGAAAAAAATAAAAATACAATATGGGTATTATCCGTATAATAAACTTGAATCTATGAACTTTTGGGGTATAGACTCAAAAAGTATTTAAACAATAATTGTTATAAAAATTTAGCAAAATGTCCAAAATAGTAAAAAGACAAATTTTTTCATACGACACAAAGGAAATTCCTTTTAGACAATTATTTGAAAGTCTATCAAATGGCGAAAGTTTGGAGAGCTCTTTAAATAAAAATAAAAAAGGATATTTGATAGAAGAAGGTTATAAAATTGTTAGAGGAGAAAAGTTTTCAAAATATTATAAAAAATTATTACATTTTATTAGAGATAAATACAAATTTGATTTTTATTATCAATTTTTGCCAAGTCTAAGATTTCAACAGCCCGGAGACAAAGAAAACCCTTTTCACATTGACTGTTGGGTTGGTCATGGGCCTGACATTATCAATTTTTGGCTCCCCATTGTAAATTTAAACGAACATAATACTTTACAGCTTGTAGATGAATCCAATACAAAAAATTTATTAAAACAATTTAAAGAAGAAAACTGGCCGTTAGAAAAATTTGATAAACTTTGTAAAGAACATGCAAAACCAGTTATGGCAAAGTATGGTGAAGTTCAAACTTTTAGTAATGCAACTTTACATGGACAGATCGCTAACATATCAAAGGAAACTAGATTGTCTTTTGATTTTAGATTAATCCCGAAAGGAACCTCTCCTGGAAACAGAAAAATTGGAAGCTTTTATCAGTCTTTAGATGACGAGGATTTAAAAGGCGAATTAAAACCAGCGGTGTCAGTAGTTTTTTCCGTTAATCAAGTTGAGCACGTGTCAAATAAAGCACAAAGAGAAATTATTGATAATTATTGCGAGAGAAATAAATTAGAAATTATACGTGAAAATGGAGAATGGTATGGATTTGGTAGTTACCCGCAACTTAGCGATCACTTATCTAGAAATCATTATCCGGTTGTTCTATTTAGCGTTCATTGTTTACCCTCGGGCAAAACAGAGAGGAAAAAATTGTTAGAAAAATTAAGATCTTATTCAAAAGGCATACATTTCGCTCTCGAGAACAAAAACATAAAATCAATTTCAGACAGTCAAATCGAAAATTACTTTAATTAAACCCAGCTATGAAAATAGTTTTATTAGCAAGTGGTGAGGTCGGCTCACAAGTAGCAAAATATCTTGCGACTAAGAAGGAAAGTATTGCCTGTCTGGGTATTCACTCTAAAGAAAGAAAGAATCATAAACAAAAAATAAAAAGATATTTAAAAATGAATAGGAATAAAGTTATTATTTTGAGTAAAAAAATTTCTAAAGAAAAATTAAAAAAAATAAGAGCAGTTAAGCCAGACTATATTTTGGTGATTTTTTGGCCCCATCTACTTCCGGAAAATCTTATAGGCGCAGCAAAGAAAGGTTGCATAAATTTACACATAGGTTATTTGCCCTACAATAGAGGAAAAAACGCTAACGTTTGGCCAATAATTAATCAGACTCCAGCGGGGGTATCAATGCACTTTATAGATAAGAGCATAGATGGAGGAAGGGTTGTTTCTCAAATTAAAGTCAAAACTTACATAACAGATGACGGAAAAACTTTATACGATAGATTAATTAAAAATTGCTTGCCCTTGTTTAAAAAAACCTGGAAAAAAATTAAAGAAAACAAGTTAAGAGGTAAAAAACAAAGACTTAGCAAAGGATCCATACACTATTCAAAAGATTTTAAAAAACTTAATTGTATAAATTTAAATAAAAAAGTTTATCCTTTAGACTTATTTAATCAATTAAGAGCAAAAAAATTTTTACCGTTTCCTCTCCCTTATTTTTTTTATAAAGGCAAGAAAGTTGAGATAGATCTTAATCTTAAATTAAAGTCATGAGAAAAATTCCATCAGCCGGCCCGTCTATAACAGGGTCAGAAATCAAATATGTTTCCAAAGCTATAAAAATTGGCTGGGGGAACAAAATGAATTATTATATAGATGAGTTTAAAAAATCTTTCTCAAGATTTACAGGTATAAAATATATTTTACCAACCTCACATTGCACAGACGCAATACACTTGGCAATGTTATCATTGGGGATAGGCAAGGGAGATGAAGTTATTGTTCCAGATCTTACCTGGGTAGCTTCAGCAGCGCCAATCATCTATGTTGGTGCCAAACCAGTTTTTGCTGATGTTGATCCAAAAAGCTGGTGCATAACTTCAAAAAGTATTGAGAGCTGCATAACCTCTAAAACAAAAGCAATTGTTGCGGTCGATTTACTCGGAAACATGCCTGAATGGGATAAAATTATCAAATTATGTAAAAAGAAAAAAATACTTATTATCGAAGATGCATCCGAAGCTGTTGGGGCAAAATACAAAAGTATACCTAGCGGAAATTTTGGCACTATTAGTGTTTTCAGTTTTAATGCGACTAAATTAATTATGTCAGGTCAAGGCGGTGCATTTTGCACCAATAATAAAAAACTTTATGAAAAAGCCAAACTGTTAGCCCATCATGGAATGGATAAAGTAAAATCTAAAAAATATTATTGGTCAGAAAAAATTGGGCACAATTATAACTGGACCAATATTCAGGCAGCATTAGCTTTGGCTCAATTGAAAAGAATAAAAAAGCTTATTAGTTACAAAAGAGAATTGTATAAAGGCTACAAATATCATTTAAAAGATGAAAAAAAAATTAGATTGAATTCTTATTCAAAAAATGTTGCCAGCGATTATTGGATAACAGCGGCAATAATAAATAAATCTTTAAAATTAAATAAAGAAAAAATATGCAAAAAATTTAAAAAATACAAAATTGATGTTCGTCCAATGTTTTATCCCTTGAGTTCAATGAAACCTTTTAAAAAGTATACAAAAAAAAATATTTCTAAGAAAAATTTAGTAAGTTATGAATTATCCAAATACGGCATATGTCTGCCAAACGGCAATAGTTTAAAAAAATCAGAAGTAAAATATATAGCTCAGTGCTTAAAGAAAGTTTTAGCTTAAATGAAAAAAAAATTATCAATAATTATACCTACTTGTGACAGGTATCAATTTTTAAAAAGATTAATTAATTTTTTAAATAAAGAAAATTTGTTTGAAATATTTGTCCTAGATTCTTCTAAAAAAAAAATAAGAGATAATAAAATATTAAAGCAAAAAAATGTTCATTATAAATATTTTTCAAATTCAAAAACTATCCATTATAAGATATCAAAGATTTGTAAATATATTAAAACTAAATATGTTGTAATCTGTGCCGACGATGATTTCTTGATACCAGAAGGTTTATTAAGCTCATTAAAATTTTTAGAAAAAAATTCAGATTATGCGTCTGCGCATGGACTATATTTTGCCCACCCAAATTTTGATGAAATTAGAAATGGTTTAAATTTTAATTTATTTAAACTATATAGAGGAGGATCAGCAGAAGAAAATAGTCCTCAGGACAGAGTCTATAATTACCTAAGTGGCAAAAATGAATATTACCCTTATTATGCTGTTCATAGAACTTCACAATTTAAAAGTATATGGGGCAATGTTTATAAATATGTTTTTACAAACATGGGGTTTGGTGAAATTTTACCCTGCTGTTTAAGTTTAATCCAAGGAAAAATGAAAGTAATTCCTGTATTTTACATGAGTAAAGAGTCCAATAATTCTTGGAATTTTTTTTCTATAAGTAAAAATAAGAAGATCTATTCACCTAGAAACTTTAAATTTTTTTTTAAGTCTTTGAGAAAAAATTTAAAAATATACTCTAAAAATCAAAACAAAAAATTTGAAAAAATTTTCTCAATTTATAAAAAAGAGATTATACAAAGAGCAAACAAGAAATATAAAAGAAAAAATAAAGTAAAATCACTACTAACAAAATTAAAACTTAAAATTGGATCGACAGTTAGGTTTAGAACGCGTATCTCAAATTTATTTTTGGACGGTTGTCATATTCAACTTTATCCAAAACATCTTTACGATTATAAAAAATTGAAAGATTCTGTTCTAAAGGAAAAACTTGGATATTCCTCATTAAATCAAAATCGATAGAAAAATAAATAAATTGAAATTTCATGATTTGTAGATCTTGCAAGGCTAAGATAAAGGATATATTTGTAGATTTGAAGATTGCACCTGTTTCAAATGCATATGTTACAAAAAACAATTTAGACAAGAGAGAAGAATACTTTCCTCTGAGAACCTTAACTTGCAGAAAGTGTTGGTTAGTACAAACAGAGGATTTTGTAGATAGCAAAAGAATTTTTAATAAAGAATACATTTATTTTAGCAGTTTTTCAAAAACGCTTGTTGAACAAAGCGAACTTTATGTAAATAAAATGATTTCACAATACAATATCAACAAGAAGAACATGGTGGCAGAAATAGCAGCCAATGATGGTTACCTTTTGCAATTTTTTAAAAAGAAAAAAATTCCTTGTTATGGGATTGATCCAAGCAAAAAAGCAGCACTACAAGCGAAGAAAAAAGGGATACCTATGATAATTGATTTTTTTAATACAAAAATTTCCAAGAAATTAAAGAGAAAAAACATGGAAGCTGATTTTATAATTGCAAATAATGTTCTAGCACATGTGCCCAATATAAATGATTTTGTAAAGGGAATAAAAATTTTACTAAAAAACAAAGGCGTAGCTTCCATAGAGTTTCAGCACTTATATCAATTAATTAATAAAAGTGCATTTGATGCTATTTATCACGAACATTTTTCTTACATATCTTTAATTGCTGCAGATAATTTATTTAAGAGAAATGGAATGGTTATATTTGATGTACATGAAATAGGAGCACAAAATGGAAGTTTGCGTATTTTTGTAAAAAATAAATCAAACAAAGATATTAAAATAAAAAAAAATGTTAAAAAAATTATTAACAAAGAAAAAAAACTTGGTTTAAATAAAGTAAATAGGTTTAAAAAATTTCAGGCCAATATAGAAAAAATAAAGGATAATTTTATAAAATTTTTAATTAATGCAAAATTACAAAATAAAATTGTAGCAGGATATGGTGCTGCAGCAAAAGGAAATACATTAATAAATTTTTCAGGGGTTAAAACTGATCTAATAAAATTTGTAGTAGACTTAAATACCGAAAAACAAGGAAAATATTTACCGGGCAGTCACATTCCTATAGTTGACGAAAAGGAACTAAAAAAAATTAAGCCTGATTATGTAATTATACTACCGTGGAATTTAAAATCCGAAATAGTTAAGCAATTAAATTATGTTAAAAAATGGGGCTGTAAATTTGTCATTGCGGTTCCTAAGTTAAAAATATTTAAATAATATGAAAATTTTAATCACTGGCGCCACAGGTTTTATTGGTTCTCATTTGTCCGAGCTTTGCGTTGAGAAGGGTCACAAAGTCACTGCTTTCGATAGATATAACCCTAATTATAATTTGGGATGGTTAGAGAAGTCGAAACATAGAAAAAAAATTAAATTTATTTTTGGTGATATAAGAGATTACGACTCCGTATCCAAAGCAGTTAGCGGATCTGATATAGTAATACATTTGGCAGCATTAATTGGCATACCTTATTCCTACGTATCTCCTTTGGCATACATAAGAACGAATATAGAAGGCACTTACAATGTTCTTGAAGCTTGTAAAAATCATAAAATCAAACAGGTTATAGTAACTTCTACAAGCGAAACATACGGAACAGCCAAATATGTACCAATGGATGAAAAACATCCTTTGCTTGCCCAGTCCCCGTATGCTGCTTCTAAAATATCTGCAGATCAAATAGCCCTGAGTTATTGGAACTCATTTAAACTTCCCGTTAAGATAATAAGACCTTTTAACACCTTCGGTCCAAGACAATCTTCAAGAGCCATAATACCAACTATAATTCTTCAGGCCTTAAATAATAAAAATATTAAATTAGGGAACTTAAAACCTTCCAGAGACTTTTTGTACGTAGAAGATACAGCCAAAGCCTATCTAGAAATAATGAAGTGTAAAAAATTTTTTGGCAAAATAGTAAACGTGGGTTCTGGAAAAGAAATATCAATAAAAAAAATTGTTTTTATAATTAAAAAAATAATTAACTCAAAGTCTAAAATTATCACAGACAGGAAAAGAGTTAGGGGTAAATCCAGCGAGGTTCAAAGGCTAAAGTGTGATAACACGCTTATCAAAAAAAATACTAACTGGAAAGTATCAAAGAATTTTGAAGACGGGTTAGAAGAAACTATAGAGTGGTTTAAAATAAATAATAACGAAGAATTATCAAAAATTTATAATATCTGATGATTAAACTGGCAATAATAGGCGCGGGAAGAATTTCCGAAAAACATCTTAAAACAATTAGATCAATTAAAGAATTCAAGGTTGTAGGCATAACTTCTAGAACTTTACAAAAAGCTCGGTCTCTCGCAAAGAAATTTAAAATAAAAAAAATTTATGATTCCATCGACCATATGATGGCCAAAGAAAAACCAGATGCAATCGCTGTATTTGTAAGTGCAGAAAATATGTTTAAAGTTTTAAAAAAAGTAATTAAGTATAAAACCACTTTCTTTTTTGAGAAACCAGCAGCTCTAAATTTTCAGCAAACAAAAAAACTTCAAATGATGGCAAAGAAATATAAAGTAAAAAATATGGTTGGTCTTAATAGGAGATTTTATTCAATTTTCAAAAAAGGTAAAAATTTTTTAGAAAAAAATGGCGGCATCAAAGGTTTTGTTATTGAGGGTCATGAGAGATTTTGGAAAATAAAAAAATTAAGAAATAGGCAAGTTTATAATAATTGGATTTATGCAAACGGGATTCACACCATAGATCTAATAAGATTTTTTGGTGGAGAGATAAGAGATTTCAAATCTTTTTCCAACAACGAAGGATTTTATAAAAATATAACAATATCATTAAAATTTCAGAATAATTTAGTTGGTACATATATTTCAAACTGGAATTCACCCGGAGGATGGTCAGTAACACTTTATGGAAAACGTTACACCGTTGTTTTTAAACCCCTGGAAAAAGGCTTTATCATTGATCACAAATTTAATATTAAAAAAATTAAAGCAGATAAATTTGATGTTAAATTTAAATCAGGATTTTATGCGCAAATGAATTGTTTCAAAAACTTGATTTTAAATGGAAAACTTCAGAAGCCAGGTCAAAGTCTTAACGATCTGATTAAGACAGTGCGTTTAATCAAAAGTATTTAGTATGTCGTCTCAAATTCAATTACACGAACCTTCTTTTAACAACAAAGAAATTACAATATTAAAAAGCTGTATCAAATCTGGTTGGGTTACAGTTAAAGGAAAATATGTTGATATATTTAAAAGCAAAATTAAAAAACTGACCAATTCAAAATATGTAGTGCCTACAACAAATGGAACTTCAGCATTACATGTTTCATTAAAGCTGGCCGATGTAAAAAAAGATGACGAGGTTATTGTTCCAACAATTACCTATGTCGCAACAATTAATCCAATAGCATACGTTGGTGCTTCACCAATTTTTATGGATGTAGAAGATGATTTAAATATATCTGTAAAGAATTTAAGAAAATTTTTAAAAGAAGAAACCACAACAAGGTCTAACGGAACATATAATAAAAAGACAAATAAAAAAATATCAGCAATAGTGGTTGTTCATGTTTTTGGAAATGCAGTGGATATAAAACCCATCATAAAAATCTGCAAAAAGAGAAAAATAAAAATTATAGAAGATGCCGCTGAAAGCCTGGGAACTTTTTATAAAAAAAACTACCTTAAAAATAAACACACAGGAACATCAGGGGATTTTGGCTGTCTATCATTTAATGGTAATAAAATAATTACAACAGGTGGAGGAGGAGCTGTACTTACTAATAATCAAAAAAAATACAAACATTGTAACTATTTATGTGACCAAGCTAAAGATGACACAATTTTTTCAATTCATAATGAAATAGGGTTTAATTACAAATTATCCAATATCCAATCAGCACTAGGTTGTGCACAACTAGATAAGTTAAATAACTATTTAAAAAAGAAAAAAAAAATACATGAAAATTATTGTAAATTATTTAAGGATCATCCTAAATTCAGAATTTTAAAACCAAAGAATTTTTTTAAAAGTAATTATTGGCTAAATGTATTAATTATTAAAGATATTAAAAAGTTAAAGCTCAAAAAAATAATTAAAAAATTAATTAAAAATGGAATAGAAACAAGACCGGTTTGGAATTTAAATCATCAACAATTACCCTTTAGAAAATTTCAAAAATACAGGATCAAAAATTCTACAAATATAGTCAAAACTCATCTTTGCATACCTTCCAGTCCCAACTTAACATTTGGTCAGCAAAAAAGAATTTATAAAATTATAAACACTCTATGAAAATAAAAAAAACTTTTATAATCGCCGAAGCAGGTGTTAATCATAATGGAAGTCTATCTAGATCATTGAAAATGGTTGATGTTGCAAAAAACTCTGGCGCAGATGCTATTAAATTTCAAACTTTTGATGCATCTGAACTATCTATAAAGAATGCTCCATTAGCAAATTATCAAAAAAAACAGAAATTTAAAAATCATTTTAAATTACTAAAAAAACTAGAGCTTTCCAAGAAATCCCAAGTGAAAATAAAAAAATATTGTGACAAGAAAAAAATCCTATTTCTTTCAAGCTCTTTTGATATTGGATCTTTAAAGTTTTTAAAATCACTAAAATTAAAAATTTTTAAAGTTCCATCAGGCGAGATAAATAATTTACCCTACCTACAGGAACTTGGCAGCTATAATAAAAAAATTTTTCTATCAACCGGAGCTTCAAATAGTCAAGATATACAGTCAGCAATAAAAGCCCTGGTTTCTAGCGGAACGAAGAAGAAAAATATAACGTTGTTACATTGCAACTCAGAATATCCTACGCCTATGAGCGATGCGAATTTGAATGCAATAAATTTTTTGAAATCAAAATTTAAACTAAAAACGGGCTACTCAGATCACACACTGGGAATTGAGGCATCAATTGCATCTGTGGCTCTAGGTGCCGAGGTTATAGAAAAACATTTCACTCTTAATAAGAAAATGAAGGGACCGGATCATGCGACAAGTATATCGGCTAGTCAGCTATTACAACTTGTAAAGAGCATCAGGCATATAGAGTTAGCATTAGGGAAAAAAGATAAATTTGTAACTCAAAGTGAAAAAAAAAATAAAAAAATTATTAGAAAGTCAATTGTTGCAAAAAAGAAAATTTTAAAGAATGATAAATTTTTGAGCAGCAACATTACTTGCAAGAGACCGGGGAACGGTTTGTCACCAATGAAATGGCATAGAGTTATCGGAAAGAAATCAAGATTTCATTTTAAGATTGATGATCCAATTAAGCTATGAAAAAAAATATTTGTGTTTTTACAACAACAAGAGCTGATTATAGTCTTTTAAAAAATCTTGTTTTAAACTTACAAAAAATTAAAAAATTTAAAACTACTTTGGTGGTTTCGGGTACTCACCTATCAAAAAGATTTGGATATACTCTTAGCGATGTAAGAAAAGACAAAATTAAAAATATAAAAAAAATAAAAATTGACAGTATTAATAAAAGCGGTGATTATAATTTAATTTTTAATGAGACCTTTAAAAGAATTTCATCCTTTCTAAAAAATAAAAAAATAGATTTGGTTATAATACTGGGGGATAGATTTGAAACTTTAGCTATATCTATTCCATGTTTTTTAAGAAGAATTCCAATATGTCATTTGCACGGTGGAGAAAAAACCCTGGGTTCAATAGATAATAATATAAGAAATGCAATAACATCCATTTCAAAATATCATTTTACAGCTAACGAAGATTTTAAAAATAATGTTAAAAAAATTGTTGGAAATTCACTTCATGTTGAATCTGTAGGAGCAATGTTTTTAGACAATCTTAGTTCTAAAAAAAAAGTTAAGAAAGAAAACATAGAAAAAAAATTTAATTTTAAATTTAAAAAAAAAAATATGATTGTTACTTTACATCCAGAGACTCTTTCAAAAATTAATGAAAAAAAGCAAATTCAAACAGTTCTTAACTCTTTAGTTAAGTTTAAAGATGTTTTTTTTATATTTACAGCACCCAATATTGATTATGGATCAAAAATATTTTTTAAAGAGATTAAAAGTTTTGTGAAAAAAAATATTAATTCGGTTTTTATAAAATCTTTAGGAGATGGGTTTTATCACTCAATAATAGGATTTTCAGATGGTGTTCTAGGGAATTCATCAAGTGGAATTATTGAGGTTCCGTATTTTAGGAAAGGCACAATAAATATTGGAGACAGACAAAAAGGAAGGCCTCAAGAGAAAACAATTATTAACACCACATTCTCTAAATCTTCTATTATAAAAAGCATAAAAAAATTATATTCTAAAAAATTTCAACTTCGTTTAAGATTTTTTAGAGCCAAGAATTATGGCAGATCTGGTGCTGCCAAAAAGATTGTTAATCGAATAAAATATAAATTTATTAAATAAACTGTACTTATAAATTAAATATGAAAAACCAAAACATACTTTTAATTTCAGAGTCTGACACCGTAAAAAAAGCCATCATAAAAATGAAGAAAAATGGCGCTAGAACAGTTGTGATTACAAACTCAAAAAAATCTCTTCTCGGAACTCTTTCTGCAGGAGATATACAAAAGGCTCTTATTAAAAATAAAAGTTTAAATTCAAGTGTTAAAAATATTTATAATAAAAATCCAAAAAAAATCTTAGTAAAAAATTTAAATACAAAGATACTTGATAAAGCTTTTATTGACGGTCAGTATGGTCTTATTCCTATAGTAAATAACTCAAATATTATTCAAAGAATAATAACTTGGGACGATGTCTTTAACCCAGATAATGAATTAAATAAGCTCAAAAAAATTGAGATTATCATTATGGCTGGAGGAAGAGGCGAAAGGCTCAAACCTTATACAAAAGTTTTACCAAAACCATTGGTGCCTATAAATAGCAAACCCATGTTAGAGCATATAATAGAAAATTTTAGTTATTTTAACTTTAATAAATTTCATCTGATTCTTAATCACCAAGCAAATTTAATTAAATCTTATTTTGAAAGTTCTGAAAACAATAATTATAAAATAAATTTTGTAAAAGAACCAAAACCTCTAGGAACAGCTGGGGGAATTTATTATGCAAAAAAAATTAAATCCAATGATTTTATGATAGCAAACTGCGATACACTGTTCAGGATTGATTACTTAAAATTTTTTAATACCCATAAGAAAAATAATAATTTAATCACCCTGGTAGTTTCTAAAGAAAGACACGTTTTTCCATATGGATCCTGCAAAATTTCATCTGATAGACTGATTTCTTTTAAAGAAAAACCAAAGTTTAATTTTATAACTAGTACAGGTTTGTATTTTGCCAAAAAAGAGGTCATTAAATTAATACCAAAAAATAAATTTTTTAATATGACTGATTTGATAAACAAATGTCTCAAGCTAAAAAAGAAAATTGGAGTTTACCAAATCTCAAATGAATCATGGACTGATCTGGGCCAATTATCCGATTTTAAAAAAGCATTAAAAGATTATTAAAATGTCAATCATTTGCACTATCTGCGCTAGAAAAAATTCTACAGGATTAAAGAATAAAGCAATCAGAGTTTTAGCTGGCAAACCTCTTATTGCTCATACAATTCTTCAAGCAAAAAAATCAAAAATATTTGATCATATTGTGGTCTCAACTGACTCAAAGAAAATTCAAAAAATTGCTATAAGATATGGCGCTGAGTCATGGTTTCTCAGACCTTCAAGACTTTCTAAAAAATTAGCATCAAAAGAAAGTGCAATTAGACATGCTCTACTTGAAACTGAGCGAGTATATAAAAAAAGATTTGATATATGCGTTGATCTTGATGTGACTTCACCTCTAAGAAAAGTAAGTGATATATCTAATGCATTGAAAATTTTCAAAAAGAGAAAAAGTTCAATATTGTTCTCTGTTACAAAAGCTAGAAAAAATCCATATTTTAATATGGTTGAAGCTAAAAATAAAAAAATAAATTTAGTTAAAAAATCAAAAAAAATAATACACTCAAGACAGAAAGCCCCTAAAGTTTTTGATATGAATGCATCAATTTATATTTGGAGAAGAAATAAGATTTTAAATACCGACAATCTATATGGAGGAAAAACCGATATATATATTATGCCATTCGAGAGGTCTTTAGATATAGATGAAGAAGTAGATTTTAAAATCGTAAAAATGTTATTAAAAAAATGAAAAATTTTAACAATCCATTCAAACTTAATAAAAAGCTTGTTTATATTTTGGGAGGAAACGGTCTTATCGGAACCGAAGTCAGTATACTTCTTGCAAATCTAGGGGCTAAAATTATTATAATTGATAAGAAAACAAATTTGTTAACAAAATCTTATAAAAATATAAAATTTGAAAAATTTGATATATCAAATATTTCAAAATTAAAATCTTTTTTCAAAAAATCTATAAAAAAACATGGAGTTCCAAATATTTTTGTCAATTGTTCTTATCCTAAAACAAGTGATTGGGATAAAAATAATTTTAAAGATATAAAATACAAATCATACACAAGAAACATGGACGCTCATCTAAATTCATATGTTTGGTCATCAAAAATCATCTGTGATGAAATGAAAAAAAATAAAGTAAATGGATCTATAATTTTATTAAACTCTATTTATGGATTGGTAGGCCAGTCAGAGGAAGTTTATAAAGGAACAAAAATAAAAGAAAACATGACTTACTCAATAATAAAAGGTGGCTTAGTAAATTTCACCAGACAAATTGCTTCCCATTACGGAAAACACAACATTCGAATAAACAGCATTTGTTCCGGAGGAATTATGGAGAAAAATCAAAAAAAACAAAATAATAAATTTAAAAAAAATTATATGAAAAAAACAATATTGCAAAGACTCGGAAATCCCAACGATAT
>MDSW01088012.1_pt1 | contig 22247 bp, 8 predicted proteins | sample 811171 | NCBI WGS metagenome assembly MDSW01 (sample SAMN05326641, study PRJNA326480) | marine metagenome | isolation source: seawater | place: Atlantic Ocean: North West | collected 2012 | reverse complement strand
GCGTCGCGAACGGGGACGAGCCGCAGGTTGTCGTCCCCGGCGGGTCGTTCAAAGCCGTTCGCCTCGAGGAAGGGTTCGAGTTTGGGATCATCGGCGAGGGCGTCGCCCCGGGGTTCGACTTCCGGGATTTTAAGTTCGTGACCGAGGAGGAGCTGAAGGGGAGGAGCGCGGAAGCGCACGCGGCGGCGGCGGACTTGGTGAAGAAAGAGCCCGAGGACGTCAAGTTCCAGAGTTTCTACGAGGACTGAAGCGACGACGCGCGTTCGCGTCTTGTACACACGAAGCACGCGCTCACACCTGTAACCCGCCTTCCTCGGACGCCGCCTTCAAAGTCTCGACCCACTGCGCCATCTCCTCCTCCGTCGGGTCCCGCCCGTTCTCCGTCTTGAACAGCTCGACGAGCTGCGACAGGATGTCGTCCGCCTCGTCGTCATCCTTTTCGTCGCCGTCCTCCGCGTCTACTTCCTGCCAGTCCCCGTCCCCGTCCTCGTCGTCGTCCTCCTCGTCGTCGTCGTCTTCGTCCTCGGACGCGTCCTCCTCCGGCGCGGACGTCCCGAAATCCGCGAACGACAACGACGGCTTCGCGGCGACGACGTCCGCGACCGGAGCGGCGGCGAAGTCGCCGAAGAGCGCCGGCGCGGGCGCGGGCGCGGGCGCTGGCGCGGGCGGCGGCGCCGGCTCCTCCAGCGTCGTCTTCTCGAACGCGGTCTCCAACTTCGCCGCCGCCTCGGGCGCGGCGTTCTCCTTCGTCGCCTCCGTCGCGTCGGGGCCCTTCAAAATGCTGTCCGGGCTCCCCGCGGTCGTCGGCGCGTCCGCCTTCGCCGCGACCGCCGCCGGTTTCGCCGCGACGAGCGACTTTGCAAACGCGGAGAGGTTCCTCGCCGAGGGCGTCCACTCCGCGTCCGCGCGCTCGAACCCTCTGAGCTTCGCGTCGATGAACGCTCGCGCGGCAACGCCGGCCTCGCCGACGGGGGCGAGGATCATCACCCCGCGCATCGCGTTCTTCCGCGCGGTCAGCTCGAGCACGGAGCACAGGTGTTTTCCCACGCCTCGCCGTCGACACGCCTCGACGACGTGCAGGTCTCTCAGCAAGAGCACGGGTTCGCCCGCCATCGCGTCTCGGACCTCGCCTTGCACCGTGAAGCGGAAGTGCGCGAACGCGACGGGCTTCCCCGCGGCGGCGGATTTCTTCTTCTTACCCGTCTTCGTCGTCTTCTCGGAGGCGACCGCGCGTTCGGTGACGAGGTAGTACCGCGAGGACGGGTCGCACAGGTCGTCCATCAGCGCCTGCGCGTCCATCTCTTGCCCGCGCGCGGCGAGGTTCGACGTCACGAGCGCGTGCGCCCACTCGAGCTCGTCGTCCGATATCGACGTCCCGGTCCTGAACGAGACGTCCAGCTCGAGGCCGTTCCTGTCGAACTTCGTGAACGGGCCGAACCCGGCGAGGACGTCGCGGTCGTTCCCGAGCTCGTCGCGAAGCGCGGAGCGCAGGATCGACAGGTGCTCCTTCACGTCGTTCGTCTGCAGCGCGACCTTCTTGTGAAGGGCATCGCCTCTGCCTCCTTTGCTCTTGGATTTGCTTCCGCCGCCTTTAGAGCTGCCGCCGCTGCCGCACTTGCTCATGATGCTCGAGGTCGTGCGGTCGCGCGCGGGGAGTGCGAGAGGCGCTGCGACCCTCTCGCTCGCATCGCGTTTGTTAGCGCGGCTTTCGCTTTCGTCAGTTTGAATTTTCCGTCGTCAGCTCCCAGAATCGCGCAATCGTCGCGCAGACCGATCCGCGCCGTCTCCCCACGGGGACCTCGCGGCGCGATGGGGATCAAGGGGTTGCCCGATGTCCTGAGGCCGTGGCTCACCCCCGTGAGCGTGAGCAAGTACGCGGGCAAGCGAGCCGCGGTCGACGCGTACTCGTGGCTTCACAAGGGCGCGTACAGCTGCGCGCTCGAGCTCGGCACCGGGGACAGGTGGTGGGCGCGCGCGAAACGGGACGCGCCGTACGTCAGGTACTGCGTCCACCGCGCGCAGATGCTCAGGCACTTCGGGATCACCCCGGTGATCGTGTTCGACGGCGACCGTCTCCCCGCGAAAGGCGGCGAGGAGAAGGAGCGGAGGGATCGACGCGCGGAGGCGCTCAGGAAAGGCCACGAGCGCCTCGCGGCGCGGGATCGCGAAGGCGCCGCGTTTTTCTTCGCGCAGGGCGTGGACGTGTCCCCCTCGATGGCGCACGAGCTCATCGCCGCGCTCAAACGCGAGGGGTTCGAGTTCATCGTCGCGCCGTACGAAGCCGACGCGCAGATCGCGGCGCTCGCGGCGATGGGAGGCGGCGAAGGCGGCGGCGTCGACGTCGTCTTCACCGAAGACTCCGACCTCGTCGCGTACGGGTGCCCGTCCGTGCTGTTCAAGCTCGACAAATTCGGCGACGCGCAGGAGCTGCGCATCGCGGACGTCCTCAGCGGCCCACCCGGCGCGAGGGCGCGGGATGCTCTCGAGGAGACGACGCGCGGCGGCGGCGGCGGCGGCGTAGAAGGCGGGGGCGCGGGGTGGAGCGACGCGCGGGCGGGTGATGACGACGACGACGTCGAGATCGCGGTGACGACGGCGCGCGGACGCGGCGGCGGCGGCGGCGGCGGGAGGAACCAAAACGGCAAGGGCGCGCCTTTGAACTTCACCGGGTGGTCGATGGACCTGTTCCTCGGGCTTTGCGTCCTCTCCGGGTGCGATTTCCTCCCGAACGTGCGTGGGATCGGCATCAAGAAAGCCCACGCGCTCGTGGCGAAGCACCGAAGCATCCACGCCGTGCTCGCGGTGTTGCGCGGGGACAAAAAGATCGTCGTCCCGGACGGGTACCACGAGAACTTCCGGCGCGCGTACTGGACGTTCAAGCACGCGCGGGTGTACGACCCGAAGCTCCGACGGCTGCGACCGCTGAACCCGACGCCTCCGGAGCTCGAGAAGGAGGGCGCGGACACGAGTTTCTTGGGCCCGCTCGTGCACGACGCGATCGCCGTCGACGTCGCGGAGGGGCGGTTGGATCCGATATCGCGGAAACCGTTCGTCGTCCCGCCGAGCCCGCCGCGGCAGCGCGGGTGGGCGCCGAGAGGACACGCGCGCGGGCACGGGTCGCACGGCGGGTACGCGCCGCCTGCGGTGAGTAAACCGCCGCCTCGACCGCCGGCGTTTGCGAATTTGTTCGGCGGCGAAAACGCCGCGAAGCCGACGTTCGTCTTCAACGGCGGCGAGGCGCGAGCGACGGGCGGCGGCGGCGGCGGCGGCGGCGGATTTAGCGTCCGCGCGGACGCGATGAACTCGACCGGCGACGACGCGCTGGCGGCGATGATGGATCAGGTCGAGGGCGGGCGCGCGGGCGGCGTGTCGCAAAACGCGCACGGAGCGACGCGCGACGACAGAGCGAGCGCCGGCGCGTCGTCGTCGTCGTGGGTGCCCGCCGCGTTTGCCACCGTCGCGCCGGACTCGACGCGGTCGTCCGCGCCGCCGGCGACGGGAGACGCCTCGGGGGCGGCGGGGGGACACACGCCGAGCGCGCGAGGCGTCGATGGCGGCGTGCGGCCGGCGTGGAGACCGACGGCGCCGTCGCTCCGCGCCGGCGCGCCGACGAATAAGTTTGCTCGCGCGGCGCCGGCGAGCAAGCAGAAGGGCAGCCTCGCGAACTTGTTCGCCAACGCGCCGAAGATGAGAGCGTCCGCGCCGCCGTCGCACGAGGCGCGCGGGGATGAATCACCGGCCGCGAACGCCGCCCCCGCGCCGCTCGCGCCGAGGTCGCTGAACGCGTTCGCGAAGCTCGGCGTGAAGACGACGACGACGAAGGGCGCGGGCGCGAAGGCGACGATCGCGCCCCCGGCGAAGGCCAAAAAAGGGACCGTGATGGCGTTGTTCGCGAAAGCGCAGGGCGGGGAGAAACGATCAACAGAGGGGGACATCGAAAACGATGCGGGGGACGGTGAGAAAAGGCGAAGGCACGCATGAGCGTATTTATTCTTTTCAATACGAAAGAGCGACTGAATTCTCGCATCACCGCGGCGGTCCGGTCCTATCGACGCCGACCACTCGATCGAAGGCGCACCTCTTCGTTCTCCTCCCACAGCTGGATGTCCTCCGTGATGCCGTCGGCGTCGTACTTCACCATGTGCGACCGATTCCTCGCGTTGTACGCGGTGACTTTACACGGGTAAAACGTCTCGTCATCAGGCCACAGAATCTCGAGGGCAGTCCCCACCGCTTTGGCGCCCATCGACGCGACCTTCGCGCCTACGTGATTCCTGAACGCCGATTCCTTCATCGAGACGTCGTAGCATTTCTTCCCCTTCCTGCCGATGCAGGTTTCGCACTCGCCGCATTTTCCGAACGAGGGCATCTCGACCTTCCCTTTGTTCATCTGCAACTTCAGCGCGCCGCCTTGTGACTTACCCCCGACCGTGAAACTCACCTTGAGCTGCCCTTCTTTCGGTTTCTTCGAAGACGGCGGTTTCCACCCGGGGTCCTGGCACAATTTCTCGTCGTACACGGACAAAGGCTCGGGGAAAGGATGCCCGGGAATCGCCTTGTTCAGGGTGTTCTTGACGCACTTCCGAAGCGTATTTGCGTCCTCCCACAGCTCGCTGTGCTCCTCGTTGTACACCTGCGCGTTGCTGAACATGAGCTCCATCGCGCAGAGGAAGCTCCACATCGTCTTGTAGCCGCGCTGTTTGAAGCACTTCGCGATGGACTGAAAATCGATCGGGTTCGCGATTTGTCGGTAATAATCCGGCAGCTGCTTCCGCGTCGGCAAGAGCTCGAAGAGCTCCGCGACTACCCGTCCTTTGCGATCCTTCAGCGCGCGCGCGGTGGATAATATCGTCTTGCACGCAGCTTCCTGCGTCGGCGACAGACCGTCGTAGGTTTCCTCCTCGTCCGAGCGATACCCGCCGCGTTTACGCTTCGAATTCGCCTGCGCTTCTTCGTCGAAACGATCGTTGAAATCATCCTCGTCCGGCTCCACGTAACGCTTCTTCGACTTCGAGCGGTTGGACGTACGCGACGGGCCGTAATAATCGTCGTCCGCGTCGTCGTAGTCCAAGTTCGGGTTGAGGCTGAACTTGCTCCCCGTGCCCGTGAGCGATTCCACGAACACGTCCGGGTGTTGTCTCAAAACGCTGAGGATGGTCGACCCAGGGCGTCGCGCGCCCGCAATCTCCGGCGCCTTCGCCTTCTCCGCCGCGGCGACGAGGTCGTCGAGCGTGAGCGGCTCTCCGCCCGCCTCGTCCAGCGCAGCCTTCGCCGCGGCCGCGGCTGGGCCGAGAGGCGGCCCCGCCAGCGACTTACGTTTGTGCCCGCCGCCGCCGCCGCCGCCGCCTCGGCTGCGCGTGCCGCCGCCGTTCCTCTTCTTCGGGTCGTACCTCTCGTCGTCGTCGTCTGCTTCGTCGTCGACGTACACGACGTCCCTCTTCGGCCGACCGGGGCCCCGGGTGACCGACGGGGCGTTCCAAATCGAACTTTTGCCTCCGTACACGGCACCACCCGCCGTGATCGCTCTCGCGACCGCGCGTTCTTCGTCGTCGTCGGCCTGGGCGGTTTCCCAGTCCAACGGACCAAACGGATCGGGCTCGTCCTCGACGTCTTCCACGCCAGGGGCGGACCATTTCGGCGGTCGAAGCCACACCGGCTCGTCGCAACACTCGTACAACTTGAACTTCGACGGCAGCGGCTGACCGGGGAAGCGCTCGCGCATCGCCGCGATGAACGCGTGTCTCAGGATCCCCGCCTCTTCGTAAATCTGCGAGCCCTCGTCGTTGTACACCTGCGCGTTCGTGAGCATCAGCTCCACCGCGCACGCGAATAACCAAGGCGACGCGTACGAACGATCCGTCGGGCGTCTCAGCATGCGCTCGATGCTGCGGCAGTCCACGGGGCAGCGAATGATTTCGTAGTACTCGGGGAGCTCGCGAGGGGTGGGAAGCTTCTCGAAGACTTCGATGAGAAGCCGCGGAGGCTCTTCTTCGTCGTCCGGGTCGTCGTCCGGGTCGGCAACGTTCCGCAGGATGGTGAGGATCTCGAAGCATTTACGGCGCTCGGAGTTGCGCATGCGCATCTGCGCCGGGTTCATGACCCAGATGTCGAACGCGCCCATGGTCATGCGCGTCCGACCCTCGGGGCTTAAAATGCCCTTCGCTTCTTCCTCGACGCGTTTCGCCTCGCGCGCGGAGGCCTCGACCTCCCACGCCTTCACCGCGGCTAAAGCCTCGTCCGATTTGATCTCCTCCGCCGTCTTTTGATCCTTCGCGGTGGTTGCGAGAGTATCTTCTGAGCTCGCCAGCGTGCCTTGCCCTGCCTTGCCGACGTCCGAGTTTAACCACTTCACGCGCTGCATCGGGAGGAGTAAATCTTCAGCCTCGCCGTCGTCGTAACGAACCGTGTGCTCACCAGTCGTCGGCATGAACTCATCGACGGTACCGAGGTAGAAGCACTCGTCGAGGGGCCAATACAGACCGATGCGCCGCCCTACGATGGACTCGCCCTTCTTGCCTCCTAGGTGAGCGAGGTAATCCCCGATCGCGATGCCCTCGCTGCCGTCTTTCTTCACGACGTGAATCGATTTCCTCCACTTCTTCGACTGACCGCAGCCGCCGAGGCGCTCGTACTCCGCCGGGGTCACCGCATCTCCGCCTTTCCCCGAAAGAATGATCTTCTCTTCGCGCGGACGACCGTATGTTTGCCATTCCCCGCGCGGCGCGCTGCCGCACATGACTTTAATAGGGGTGGGGATGTCTTCGGGGCCCTCAAGCTCCGCCATGACATCCTCGTAGAGAAATCCAGTGGGCTCGCCGTCGTCGCCGCCGCCGCCCTTGTTGCTGCCGTCCCCCTTGACCCGCTTCGCTCCCTTTCCGGAATCCGCCTTCGGGAGCGGGGGACAGAGAATCGCCGCCTCGCCCGCGATCTCCAGACGAGGCACAGCGCGCGCGTTCCGAGCCTCTCGATCCGCCGCCGCGGAGATCTTCGTCAAGATTTTTCGCGCCCTAGAAACGTGGTGCTCCAGCGCCGCGATCGCTTCCGCGACGTCCGCCGCGCGCTCCTTCGCCTCCGCGGCTTCCCCCTCCGCGTCGCGCTTCTGGCCGTACTTCTCGAGCTGCGCTCGCAAAGACAGCTGCACGTCCGGCTCAGTGTACCCGAACAACGCGATGCCGTCGATGTCGTGCTCTCGGTAGGCCCTCGGGCGGACCATGCTCGGCATCGCGAACGTCGTGGGGAAGAGCGAGGGCGAGGACGTGCCCGTGGCGAGCGCGCCGTAGCCCGCGAAACATACCGCGGCGGATCGCTGCACGTAAGACGCCTGCGCGGGGTAATCGTTGATGCGCTCCACCGTGGACGCGATGACCGGCTCCGAGTCCGCGACGATCGCCGCCGCCTTCGCGAGAGAAGAGTTTTGCGGATCCGTCTTCACCTGGTACACAGCCTCTTCAGTTACCGCGACCATGGGAGGGTACGGCGCGTAAATGTGCGCAGCCCATCTCGGAGCGGGAGCTCCTTCTTCCAACACCTCGGGAAAGTCATCCGCGCCAACCATCGCGGGCGTGACGAGCCCCGCTCTCGCGCACTTGACCATATTTTGAAAAAACGCGTTCGGCTTCGAGGTGTACGGTTCGAAGATGGCCGTGAGGTTATCCTCCTCTTTCTCATCTTCCTCCTCTTCCTCTTCGTCGTCATCTTCCTCATCCGACTCCTGTTTCACCGGAACCTTCATCGCGCTGATCGGCAAGTCGTCGCCGTGTTCGTCTCCTTTCGCCGCGCCGACCGGCGCGGACGAGACCGCGTTCTCGAACATGGTCTTCAACTTGTACACGAGGGGCTTCGCAGGCTCTTGCCCAGGTGGTACCGCTCGTTCGTAGTCATCGTCCATCACCCCCGCTGGTCGCAGACGCCCTTGGGTCGCCCAATACATCCCACACGCGTTGCACAACGACCCGAGACCGGAGGGTCCAGGTCGCATCTTCGTCGTGTTCTCGCGCAAGCAGCCGCAGTTGCGACATTTTGGTTCCGAGGGCCCCGAGGTCGCCTTAGTGATGCCTTTAGGCTTCGTGTGCGCCTTCTGCTTCCGGACGTACGGCTTCGTCCTTAACTTAACGATAGGGTTCGAGCCTTCTTTCTTGAGCGGTGGCAAGTGCGCCTGGTGAATGCGAATGCCGGTCGGCTCCGAGACGCCCTCCCCCGACGTCGCGCCGAGCAGCTCCAGGCGTCGTCGTTGCATCTCGCGTAAGATGCACACGCACGCGTCCCCGGCGCTGATCGCTCCTCCGTCCTCCGTCTCCACGTATCGTTGGTACTCGCCCTCGCTGTCGCCCCACATCACCCGGTGCGTGCCGTTGATGTCCGTCCACGCGAACAGAGGTTCGGACATGAAATCGCCCTCTGCGAAGAATCCCGCGGGGATCAGCGAGCCGTCGGGCAGCGTTCGCTCCGGATCCGCGATGCCGAGGCACACGATGTCGAGCTCGACGATGCAGTGCGGGTGCGATCGGATCGGTTGCTCGATGTGGACGTCCTTCCACGCCGTGTGCTTTCGTTCTTCTTGCAGGCGTTGGATGCGGCTCGAGCCCCGCGACGGCGCGACTTGGCCTCGTTTTTTTCGCGGGACGCCCGGCGTCGGTCCCCGGCGTTTCTTCTCCTCCGTCGGTTTCAGCTTGTCCGCCATCTTGTTCAGGCTGAGGCTCATCATGAGCTCGCGGTTGCGCTGGATGTTGAGCTGCCGCAGTCTCTCGTACTCCTCCCCGTCGGGTTCGTCGTCTTCGGACTCCTCCTCCGACTCCGACTCCTCGTCGTCCTCGGGCGCGTCGGCGTCGCCGACGTCGTCCCCCGTCGCGGTCGCTCCCTCGTCGCCGCCGTCTGGATCGGAAGCCGTCGGCGGCGCGGGTTCGGACGCTTCATCGCGCGCATCAGGAGGTGGGTTCGCGTCGACCTCGACCGTCGGCGCGGGCTCGCGCGCGTCGTCGTCCATGTCGCCGTCGCGCCCGCCCGCAAGATCTTGGAGATCTCGCGCCCGCCCGCTCCTCCGGACTTCGTCGTCCTTTCGAAGCGTCGATTCCGCTGCCGAGCGCGATCGCGCGGATGACGGACGCTCTCTTGGTAGGTGCCGACCCGCGAGTCACGGGATGGGCACCTGCTCTGCCCAGGTTTGAACGTGACTCCGCTGCCATGCCAAACAGAACGAGCATCCGCCGACGCGAGTCGACCAGCCGCGTTTTTGAAAATAAATGGTATCGAAGTTTTGGTCTCGAGCTCTTCTCGACCCTCGTGAGGACGCCGCGCGAGAGAAGCGAGCGCGCGAGCGCTTCTCGGGCTAGATTTATCGTTAACATGCTAAAGTCAGCTCACGACGCAACCGCAACCTTTCGCGTCGGGCGCTTTCGCCTTCTTCGCCTTCTTCTTCGTCTTCGTGCTCTTCTCGTCGTCGGGCGGCGGCGCCTCGGCGCCGACCATCTCGTGCCATGACATCTCCTCCGTCTCCGCTTCCGCCGCCGCCGCCGCCGGGGCAGCCGTCGTCGCGTTCGAGTCGCCGAAGGCCTCGTCCGTCGATACCGCGTCCTCGTCGACGCCGATCGACGACGACGTGACCCCCGACCTCGGCGTGTCAGGTAACGTCGCGTCTTCATCTTTCGTGACCGGAACGTCCGGCAACGCGAACGCACCCTCGTCGTCGTCGTCGTCGTCGTCGTCGTCGTCCATGGTGGACGATTTCGGCGTGTCAGGAAGGGCGTCGTCGGCGTGGCTCGAGGCCGCGTCGTAGACGACGACGCTCGATTCATCCTCCGTATCCTCGATTCGCGATGTCGGCGTGTCCGGCAACTCGGCCAACGGGGAAGAAGGCGTACCGGGCATATCCGGGAGAGCCGCCGCGGACGACGTCAACGACGTCGGCGTGTCCGGGAGAGCCGCCGCGGACGACGTCAACGACGTCGGCGTGTCCGGGAGAGCCGCCGCGGGTGATGACAACGACGTCGGCGTGTCCGGAAGATCCGCCGCGGGTGATGGCAACGACGTCGGCGTGTCTGGCAAACCCGGCTCGATCACGTCGATGGAGATATCCCCGAGCTCCGCCGGCGGCGCGGGTACTTTGATCCGAAGATCAGACGCATCGGATCGAGTCTGAGAAACTTTCGCAGACTTCGGCGAAGATGAACCGACGACGGATAGCCAGCGACGCGCGGTGTTCTCTTCCTTCAGCGCCTTTGCCTTCTCGTCGGATTCCTTGAGTTTTCGCTCCGTCGCCGCGGTGGACTCAGCGTGAACGCTCTGGAGTTTCTTCAACCTTCGCTCGGTCGCCTCGCGAGCTAAGACCTCGTCTGCCGCGGCCGTCGTCGCCGCATCCTTCGCGAGCTTTAGTTTCTTGAGCTCTCCCTCCGCTTTCTCAACCGCTGCTCTTGACTCCACCGTCGTCGCCGCCTTTGCGATTTTTAGCTTCGTCAGCTCCGCCTCCGCCGCCTCCGCGCGCGCGAGCGCTTCCTCCGCGGCCACTCTTCTGAGCTCAGCCGCGGCGGCAGCCTCCGCCTGCGAAGCCTTCATCAGTTCGATCTCTTGCTCGGCCGCGCGCGCGCGAGCTAGCGCCTCCGCGGTCTCTGGAGACGGCTGCGTCGACGGCGGATTCGAGCTCGTCAACGAAAGCGAGTCCACGTCGATCTCAAACTCGGATCCAAACCTCCGGTGCGACGGTTTACTCCGCGTCTTCTCCTCTGCCGCCGCCGACGCGGTCGCCGCGCTCTCCTCGCTCGACGACGACGACGACGACGAGCTACCCGACGACGACGACGACGACGACGACGACGAACTCTCGGATGAGCTGTCGGACGAGCTATCCGAGGTGCCACTGCTCGACGGGTCGATCGGCGCCTCGGTCGGTTTCGCCGATGTCGACTCAAACCGCAGCCTTCTCCTCTCTCCGCCGCGCTCAGACCCATCTCGATCCTCACGCCCGATCAAACCTCGCAAGCTCTTGACCCCGCGTCCGATGATGTCATCGTCGTCGTCGTCTTCGCTATCATCCGCGTCGACTCTGATGTCCCATTCCTCCGCGTCTACGTCGACGTCGTCGTCCAGAGATAAAATGTGAGCGACGTCGTACCTCCCCTCTCGCGCCGTCGCGTTCACACCCGACGTCGTCCCCCCCATCGCCGCGAGAGCCGCGTTCACCGCGGCGGCTCGCCTCCCACCGTGCCCCCCGCTCGGCGCGCTGCTCCTGGACATCGCCGCGATCGCGGCCAGGCCCGCGGCGGGCGAACCGGGCGGGAACAACTTCGTCGAGTCCATCAGCGCGAGTTCGTGCGCGGCGAGACCGGCGGATAACCCGCGCCACGCGACGAACACCCTGCGCTGGCATCTCCGCTGATACCGTCGCACGGACGCGTGCGCGGCGATCACGAGCGCTTCGTTCGTCGCCGTCTGCGATTGCCATCCGCGCAGCCACGCTTTCGTACGACCGCGAAGCCATCGACGTTGGAGTCCCTCCACGCGTCTCGCGAGAACCGCTTCTTTCCGCGCCCACCCGCGCCACACCGTGAGTATCATTCTCGCGCCCAAGGACCCCGCGCCTAACCCGCGCCCTAGCGCCACCGCGAGCGCGCTCGATCCCGAGTCCGTGACGGCCGCGTCGTCCGCGTCGTCCGCGTCGTCCGCGTCGCCGCGCGCGCGAAAGGGCGTCCCCGGCGACGGCGCGAGGCTGCCTGGGGGCATCTTCTTCGCCGCCTTCAAGCGCGTGTACAGCACCAAGGTCTGCTGCTGCATCGCCTTCAGCCTCTGACGCTCCGCGCGGTAGCAGCGCACCGCTTTCTCGCGCTCGGCCGTGAGCTGCTCCTTTTGTTCTCTGCTCGAGACGGTGAGCGAGACGAGGAGTCAGAAGCCGCGGGCGAAAAAACAGAGTTGACGACGGGGGACGCGGGTTGGGAGGAGGGCGAGGGGTAGGGGCGAGGGACGCACTGGACGGCTCGTATGAGGCTCGACAGCTTGTCATGTTTGCGCGCGTCGCCGTGAGCGACGCGCTTGCCGTACTTCAGCAGCGCCGCCTCCGCGCTTCCCTTCTCCGCGTCGTCGCTCTGGTGATCCGCGCCGAGTCTCGCGGGCCGCGCGCCGGGGTCTTCTTCAGAGGGATCCTTGGCGCGCGATGACCTCTCCAGCAGAGCCGGCGACTCGTACGGCGGCGGTGACGTCTTCTTCAAGGCACCGTTCCACGCGGGCCTCGACATCGAGGGCGAAGGTGGAGCCCTCGCCCTCGAGCCCGTCTCGCCGCGCTCGGAGTTATGGTTCGGATAGGAGGTGCCCTTCGAATTATATTTGTGGTGACTGACCACTCTGTTGCCAAAATTTCCGACGCTCGCTCGCGGCGCGACGACGAACGGCGCGCGCGTTCACGCGACGGGCGATGGTTCCAGGCGAGTACTGCGCGTGGCGTGTACCATGGCGTGCGCGCGTTACAATCACGGTATCGACTAGCGCGCTCGTTTCGACTTTTTCTCCTCCCCGTCCCCCGACTTCCTCTTCTTTGCTTTCATGATGAACTCGTCCCCGTCGCTCTTCCCCGCTCTTTTCTTCTCGTCCCCGTCCTTCTTCGATTTCGATTTCGCCTTGAGCGACGCCGCCATCGCGGCGACGTCCTCGTTCCCGACCTCGGACTTCCTCTTCTTCTTCTCGCCGCCGCCGTCTCCGCCGTCGCCCGCGTCCTCCTTCGGCGCGATGAACGCTTCGTTTCGTTTCTTTTGCGACGCGCTCACCGCCTCCTTTTGCTTCTCGAGCTTCTCCGCCGCCGCGCGCCTTCGCTTCGCTTCTTGAGACAGGAAGTACTCTCCGGACTCGATCTGCTGATCGAGCTTCGACGGCACGGGCGCGGGGGGGAAGACCTGGTCCTTCTTCCCCTTTCCAATCTTGCTCGGCTTCTTGCGCTTGACGTTTTTCTTCTTAAACTTTGGCAAGAACCTGTCCCAGCTCTGAGACGCGAGCGCCGGGTCCTTCGCGAGCTCGCGCTTGATCATCAGCTCCTTGATGTGATAGATCGGATGCATGTTCTTCATGCAGTCCTCTATGATCTTCCTCACCGTCTTCAGACCTTTCCAGCCCCCCATGCACGAGACCGTGTTCCCTTGCACGAGGACGTAGCACCCCGTCAGCATCTCGATCGCTTTGAGCGTGCTCCCGTTCGGGCCTATCAGCCGCTGCCTCCTTTTCACGTACCTCTCCTTGTTCCTGACCATGCCGCCGATTTTGATGACGTCGCACTGGACGTCGTCGGAGAGAATCTTCAGCGCTTGCGGCGCGGGGACCGAACGCGATAGGAGCTTGATGAGATCGCGCGACTTGATGATTATGTACGGGTCGAACGTCTTCCTCGTCGTCCTGACCGTCATGGAGCCCTCCACGAGGTTGAGCTCGCACGCGATGCCGCACTCCTTCAGCGCCCGAGTCACGGACGGCCACACCTCGCGCAGGTACTTCTCTCTGTATTTCGGAAACAACGTCGCGAACGAGGATTCGTCCAGGAGACCGTCCGGGTTGTCCTCCTTCGTGAACGGGTCTACTTTCCAGTGGTCGATCCCGGCGTGGTCCTGAGGAGCGAGAGCGAACGACGCGGGCGACGTGAGCGGCGGGCTCACGGAACGAACGCGCGAGCGGCGGGGGGGGCGCGGATTCGGTCCACTCGAGAAAAGTCGGCGGCGGAGAAGAAATGCGGCGCCGCTCACCCAAGGTTTGTCGCGACGGTAGCGCCCCTTCTTGCCTCCTCCAGACGCTCCCTCGCCGTCGCCGTCGCCGCCCTCGGCGGTCTGGGGCGGGTCATCTTCTTCGCCGCGGTCGGCCATCGTGCGCTGCGTCGAAGGTTGTGCCGAGGGAAGCGCGGCGGCGGAACGATGCGCTCTCCGCGGTCTAAAGAATCACTCTTCTTCAGGGAGCCAGGTAGCCAGGCCAGGTTGCCAGGCGCGCCGCCCGACCGCGACGCGTCTGGTCGCTGACCAACCAGAACGCGAACGCTCGTCATCAGGCGGCCTGGAGTCGGCCGAGTTCGAACGAACGACGTCGAGACGCGGCAGCCGGAGACCCGGTCGCGCTCGTCCCCGCGCGAACGACGCGAGATCGCCGCCGGATCGATACCCGTCATCGTCGAGGGCAAGCCAGACGCGTTCTCGAGGCGCGCGTCGGGCGCGGAGGCGACGTTCGATCGTCGACACGGAACACCGGAAGTTTGAAATGTCGCGTCAGATCGTCGAGATGACATCCGCCGTCGGGCGCAACGTCCCCGTCGGGCTCTCGTCGAGATGCCGCGTCGCGCCGACGCCGGCGGCACTTCGCCGGCACGGCTACTCCCGCCGCGTGACTTCCTCGACGACGACGACGACGGCGGCGTCGTCCAGCGCCGGCGTCGGCGCGCGCGAAGACGCGTCGCTCTCCGTGGCGGACCTCGTTCGCCCCGTCCTGCCGTCGCACGGATCGACGACGAGGTCGCCCGCGTCCGCGGTGTTCCAGGTCGCGGACCTCCCTCCGCCGGTCCCCACCCCCTCCGCGAGCGCTCGCGGCGCGGGCGCGCTCGAAGTCGCGATGCCGCCGGCGAGTCACCTTCTCTCCGCGACAGCCGCGGGGCTGTCCCTCGCGTTCGCGTTTTGCAAGCTGAAGAAGAACCTGGACACCCCCGGGCGTCCGTGGATGGACGAGACGACGGTGGGGAAGGAGTACGACGCGTGGACGGACGAGAAAATTCTGGAGTATTACTGGGGCGAGCACATCCACTTGGGGTATTACAAAGACGAGGACCTTCGCAGAGGCGCGGGAACGTTACGCGGGAGCCGCGTGAAGGACTTCGTCGAGGCGAAGCTCGACTTCGTGGACGAGATGCTCGTGTGGAGCGGGTTCAACGGAACCCCGAGGAAGGTGCTCGACGTCGGGTGCGGCATCGGCGGCGCGACGCGGCACCTCGCGAACAAGTTCGGCTCGAACACGCGCGTCACCGGGGTGACGCTCTCGCCGAAGCAAGCGCGGCGAGCGGGCGAGCTCGCGTTGAAGCAAGGCGTCCCGAACGCGGAGTTCCTCGTCATGGACGCGCTCGAGATGGACTTCCCAGACGACCATTTCGACGTGGTGTGGGCGTGCGAGAGCGGGGAGCACATGCCGGACAAGGGTAAGTACGTCGAGGAGATGGTGCGCGTGTTGAAACCCGGCGGGACGTTGGTCATCGCGACGTGGTGCCAACGCTCGACGCCGCCCGCGTTCACGCCGAGAGAGGTCGTGAACTTGAACTACCTGTACGAGGAATGGGCGCACCCGTACTTCATCTCCATAAACGACTACGCGATGCTCTTGAAAGGCACAATGAAGATGGACACGGTGGAGACGGACGACTGGACGCGGCAGACGATCGCGAGCTGGCGGCACTCGATCTGGGTGGGGGTGTGGGACCCCATGCCGGTGTTCTCCAGGCCTCGCATTTGGTACAAGACGCTGCGAGACATCGTGTGCTTAGAGCGCATGCGACGCGCGTTCGGGTGCGGGCTCATGCAGTATGGGATGATCAAAGGGACGAAGAGCCGCAAAGGGACGTGGAGCTCGTTTTAGAGAGTTTTGATAGCAGTACGTGTACGTTTAGTACAGCTGGTGTCCAGTGTGGACCGAAGGTCCACTCTGCCGTCACTCTTGGTCCTTCGTCACTCTTGGTCCTTCTCATCACCTTTTTCATCAACGAGGCCAAAACAACGAACAGACTCGCGCTCGCCTCCGATCCGCCCATAGCGCTGCCGCGCGTGAACGCCGGTGGCCGGTTTCGAGACGCGCGCGGGCCCGCCAGTCGCGCGAGGTCGTCCTCGGCGCGCGTATCGTCCGCGCAGGGGACTCGATGAGTGAGACGGAGCGCGAACGCGCGGAAGCCGCGGGGCTGATATGAAATCGCCGACGATGCCGCGCCCTCTCCGCGCGGGTTGGCTCCTGCTTCTCGTCTCCATCCTCGCGTCGCTCGCGAGATGCGAAGGCGCCGGCCCGCCTCGCTTCGCGGACGGGTACCCGCGCGTCGAGCGCACGGGCGCGCTCACGTTCGTCGTGTCGCTGAAGCTCGACCTCCCCGGGGCGGTAGACGTCGTCGCGGCCGCGGAAGGCGATTACCCGTCCTGGGGAGCGGGAACGTCGCTCGCGAGCGTGAGGAAGGCGGCCGCGGAAGGCGGCGAGATCGTCGACCCGCCGGACGCGTCCACGCCCTCGCCCGCGTTCTTCCGCGAGACCGTGTCGCTGCCGACGGCGGGGACGGAGGCGTGGGTCACGATACGCGGCGCGTGGAACGCGCGACATCCCGAGCGCAGCGGCGCGCACAACGCGTTCGTCGCTCGCCCGAACACGACGTACCTCGTCGCCGCGGCGCCGACGGACGACGCCGCGGGGGACGACGACGTGCGCGCGGTGGAGGCCACGACGGCGGCGACGATATCTTCGGACGCGTCGTTGCGCGCGCTCGGCGTCGGCGGCGTCGCGTCTCTCGTCCCCGCGTTCGACGCGTCCGAACGGGACGACGCCTCAGCGGCGACGCGCGTCGCGGAGGTCGACGCGGACGCGGAGAGCGTCGTCGTGTACGCGTCGCCGAACGCGGGGGCGGTCTGGCGCGTGACGACGCGCGACGTAGAGATGAAGATAGGACGCGGGGAGCACGGGGAACCGCCCGGGGCGCACGTCTCGCCGCCCGCGAGGGTCTTCTACGGGACGAACCGCCCGTTCGAGGTGGTCGTCACCGCGGAGGACCGGGTCACGACGCGGCGGTACCGGCTTGCCGTGTTTCGACCGAGGTCCACGGAAGCGCGTCTCGCCGACCTCGTCCTTCGCTCGCGAGATTTGAATGCGAGGTTCGACCCGGACGTGTACGCGTACTCCGCCGCGGTGCCGCACGACGTCCGCGGCGTGAAGGTGGTGCCCGCGGTGATGGACGAGCGCGCGCAGGCGATTCGCGTGAATGCCGTGCTCGTGAAGAACAAGGCCGCGAGCGAGGACGTCCCTCTGCGCGTCGGGAACAACGTCATCGCCGTGGAGGTGATCGCGCAAGACCCGAAGTACTCGAAGGTGTACCGCGTCGAAATCGCGCGCGCGTACCCGGGGACGGACGTCGAGCTCGGGATGCTCGAGGTCAGCAGCGTCTCGACGCTCGTGACGGGGAGGTCCATGGGGATCGAGGTCACGAAGACGGTGCGGACCGAGCACGCCCTGACGCCGCGATTCGACCCGCCGCTGTCGTCTCCCTCCGCGGCGACGGGCGTGGACGCGTACGCCCTCGACGTCGATCACGCGGTGAAGCGAATCACGCTCTCGGCGGCGGCGAGGGACGACGCCGCGACGCTGACGGTGACCTCGGCGGCGCTCGACGTCTCGCCGAGCGGCGCGACCGTCGTGACGGTGACGCTCAGGGGACGTCCGACGAACGAGCGTCTCGCGTCGCCGTGGCTCGCTAACGTGCGGGAGTTCGACGTGAACCTTCCGATCGGCCGCACGCGCGTGGAGGCGACGGTGACCGCGGTGGACGCGCGTGTCGCGAGGACGCGGACGATCACGGTGACGCGCTCGGACGCCGCGTTCGACGCGACGTTATCCGACCTCGTCGTGTACGTCGCGAGCGGGCTGCGCCTCGTGCCCATGGTCCCCGCGTTCAGCCCGAGCGTGTACGCGTACTCGGTCAACATCACCGCGGACGACGTCGCCGTCGTCGCGGCGCCGACAGCCTCTGACTCGATGCATCGATACGTTCGCGTGAACACGGAGGTCATCCCGTCCGGTTCGCTGTCGCGAGAGCACGTCGTGCCTCCGGGGGGGACGATACGCATAAACGTCGCGGTCACCGCGCAGGACGGCACCACGGTCGCGCAGTACGACGTCGACGTCCATCGCGCCGCGCACGCCGAGGACGCGTCGCTGAAGAGCTTACACGTATCCGCGGGCGCGTTGACCCCGGGGTTTTCGCCGTCGGTCACGACGTACGCGCTCACGCTCGGGCACGCCGTGAACGCGATAGCGGTGACCCCGGTCGCGAGCGATCCGATGTACGACCGGATCATCGTGAACGGCGTCGGACAACCGTCGGGGAGCGCGTCCCGGGATATCGAGATTCCCGAGGGGCACGGCAACGGCGAGGAGCGCACTCTGGGGACGACGACCGTGCTCGTGACGTGCGTCGCGCAGGATCGCGCGACGTCGACGACGTACGTCGTTCACGTCACGAGAGAACCCACGCCGATCGCGCCGAGCGACGCGACGCTGCGCGAGCTGAGGGTCGCCCCCACCGCGGGGACGAGACTCGTTCCCGCGTTTCATCGAGAGACGTCGACGTACGAGCTCTTCGCCCCGCACAGCGCGCCGTCCGTGTCGCTCACGCCGATCACAAACGACGTCAACGTGTACAGGATAACCGTCAACGGGGACGACATCGAACGCGGCGACGCGTACACGACGACGATGGACGATCTTCTCGCGAGAGAGGACGTGTGGATAGATATCAAGGTTTACGCGGCGAATTGCGATCCGGATTGGGCGTCCGCGCCGTTACTCGTCGACGGATACCCGCCGACGTGGTGCTCGCGTCGAACGTACAGGGTTGAGATGCTCGAGTACGGGCCGGGCGCGTACGAAGGGCTTCGACATCTGAGCTCCGGGGATCAGGCCGACCCGGGCGGGGCGATTCGAGAGATGCGCCCGTTCCCCGTCCCCTTTCGCGACTCCCCCGCGTTTCTGTCGTCGCTCGAATGGAAAGACGAAGGCGCCGACGACGAAGGGTACTGCGGAAATTGGCTGTGCGCGAACTCCGTCGTCGACGCGACGCTCGCAGGGTTGGAAGTTCGCGTGTCTAGGACGAACGCGCCGCTGACCGGGGACGCGCCGAACCCGGCGAGCGCGGCGCCGAACACAACTATTTCGTACGCGCCCGCGTTCCACAACGAGACCAAGTTCTACGTCGCCGCCGACATCGCCACGAAGACGGACAGGATATCTATTAAAGCCACCGCCGCGTCTAACCTCATCACGAACGTGACCATCAACGGCGTCGGCGTGAACAGCGGCGTTTTCAGCGGCGATATCGACCTGGCTTTTGGCTTAAACGTCTTCGAGATTGTCGTCACCGCGGGGCATTATCACATCCAGAGCACGTACACGCTGCAAGTCTCTCGCCCGGTACACGATAACTCGTACCTCGCCGACATGGTCGTCTCCCACCATGAGCTCTTCAAATACGAAGCGCCAAACCTGACGGACGTCCCGAAACCGGTGGCGCCGTGCGACTTATACGATGCCTCGTTTCGTTCGAGCAGCGGGCTCGCGTATCAACCCATGTGCGACTCCGGGGTCGTATCCGCCGCCCCGAGCGCGCTGCACTACGGATTCGAACTGAGCGAAACGAGCTGGAACTTAAACGACGATTCCCTGCAAGCGTTAGCGGAGGTTGTCGACCCGACCGCGGATAATGTCGACGACGCGAATCACGCGTCGCACGCGTTTCATTTCGACGGATTCCACTACCACTGGTTCGACTACATCATCGTCGCGGACACGCGGACGGATTACGTCATCGTGAACGCGAGCACGGCGGACGCCAACGCGGAGCTCATCACGATTGGACAGGTTCGGAACTGTCACGCGATGCCGCGCACGAGCGGGTGCGTCGGGAAAGATTTCGACGCTTGGGGGTGGGTCAGCGGCGATCACGGGTTCACGTCCGTGAAGAGCGAGCGGTATTCACCGCCGGTCGACTTAAGATACGGCACGACGCTAACCACTATCACCGTGACCGCGCACGACAGCGCGAGTAAGAGCGTGTACACGCTGCGAACCGCGCGAATGCCGCCGAAGATAGATGCGGAGATTCGCGGCGTCGGCGCGTTTTTAGACGCGCTCATTTCACAAGCGCGGCAGCCGCGGACGGAGGTTACGTTCACGTTCCGCTTAGGAGGAGTCGACGCGATATGGACGCTCGATCCGTTCCTCAGGGAGACGATCGAGGTGCAAATACAGAATTTCGTGCGTTATGCCGCGGTCGCGGACGTTCACGTGTTCGCGGACGTGTCTTCGTCGAATAAAACCCGCGCGGGGGACGTGGACGCGGTGGTGAAGGCGATTTTCCCGTACCCGGCGGACGCGACGACGTTGATGACGTGGATATCTCAGGAAGGTTGGGTGAATACCCCGGGGTTCACGTTCGACGAGTACCTTTTGAACTTCGGTCCGATTTCCGTCGTCCAGGGACCGACGAGAACGACGACGCCGTCGATTTTCGCGCCCTGGCGGAAGACGTACTATCTCGACCTCCCCGCGGGAACGAATTACGTCCCGATAACGATTCCCCCGACGGAATCTCCCGTGGATGGATACGCGATAACGATCGACGACGAGCCGTACGCCCCCGGGTCGACGAAATTTGTCGAAGTCGTCAAGTGCGCCATCGGGCCCGTGCACTGCGACGCGCAAAAGACGACGATCACGATCGACGTGTGCGTGTTCGAGACGTGCGCGAAGTATGTCTTCGTGCTGACGTCGCCGCCGTCCCCCGCGCCGATCGACGACGCGTCCTTGAGAGATTTGAACATCACCGCGGGACCGAGCGACGCGTCGAGCCGTGTGGGCGTCGAGTACACGCCGGCGTTTCATTACGCGCAGCGCACGTATCGCGCCGCCGTGGACAGCTCGCTCGAGCGCGTGTACGTCGCCGCGGCGCCGAACAGTCCGCGATATTCCGGGCTCTTCGTGAACGGCCGACGCGTCGCGCCGTACGCGAGCGTCGCGGTGTCGATGACCGAGCTCGAGCGGGATTACAACGGCGTCGTCACGATCAGGGTGATCGCGGAGGACACGAAGACGACGTTCGAGACGAAGATTCGCGTCTTCGTGAGGTCGCCGTTCGGGTTCAGAGCCGAGGAAGCGAACGCGTTGGACGAGTTAAAAGGAAAGTTTGGCGACAGCGGTGGCGTCCTGCCGGGCGGAAGGAGATCGAAACCGGAGACGTCCGACGGGCAGGCGATGCCGAACACGCTCGTCGTCGGGTTGGACGTCGATCCGCCGAAATTCGCGGAGTCGTACCCGCGCGTCGAGCCGCTCTGGGAGGGCGGCCCGCACCTGGAGCTCACCGCGCGAACGTCCGAACCCTCGGTCGTGTATTACGCCCTGACCGTGCCGTGGGCGCGGCCGCCGACGACGCGCGAGGTCATCGACGCGGCGAAGCAGAAGAGCGACACCGCGACGCGACTCATCGCGGGCGGGAACGTCTCGGGTTTCATCTCGACGTCGCTCGCCGCCGCCGCGGCCGCCGGCGCGGCGTCGCCGGCGCAGACGGAGTCCGGGTTCGTCGCCGCGGGCGTCATGACGAGCGCGCATCACATGACGCGGGAACGGCGCGTTTTCCTCACGTGCTTGGACCCGGACGTCGGATTCGACGCGTACTTCGTCGCGGAGGATCGCGCGCTCGACCTCGCCCTGAATCCCTCTCCGAATGCGCAACCGTCACCGACGGCGGTGTTCGGCGCGCGCCCCGGCGGCGGACCCAACGGGTTGGCGGCGCCGTGGTCCGACGCCCTCGCGGACGTCGCGATCGACCCTAAGACGTTCGCCTCCGTGATCGGAGGCGGCATCGCGGCCGTGACCGCGCCCGTCGGCGGCGTCGCGACGAGCACGCGCGCGCTCGTGTTCCCGGCGTCGCCCTCGGGCGCGCAGTCGCTCTCCACCGCCGCCGCCGTCGGCGCGCTGCCGTGCGACGCCGCGGTTCGCTTCGAGGTTTCCCCGCTGGACGACGCGGCGGGCGCGGGGGATCTCGTGTTGGAAACGCGTCGGGAGCCGACCGGGGGCATCGTCACGGCGTGGCGCGAGGTGTGGCGGATGTCCATGAGCGATCTGCGCGCGGCGTCCGCGGCGGCGTCCGCGTCGGTCGGCTGGGTGTCCGTCGTCGCGGAGACGCTGGACGCCGGGGAGGACCACGTCCTGCGTTGGAGCGGGCCGGGGAACGCCACGTGGGGGCTTCGAAACGTGAGCACGCGGTACGTCGTGCCATAGAAACTGTAGCTGTAGACTAGACGTATGATACTTTAATCGTAGTGCGATAGAGCGAGACGATACCCCACGGCGACCGGCGGCTGCCTCGTCGCGTCGTTCACGTGCTGCAGCGCAGTCAAACTGCGTGTGCTGGCGGAAAAATCTCGTCGTCGTCGTCGCACACGTGTTAACGTGTGAGAGATAATGTAAGCACGTGCTCGTCTTCAGCGATCGTCACTCGTCCGCCGCGCTCG
>MDSW01189071.1_pt1 | contig 22261 bp, 22 predicted proteins | sample 811171 | NCBI WGS metagenome assembly MDSW01 (sample SAMN05326641, study PRJNA326480) | marine metagenome | isolation source: seawater | place: Atlantic Ocean: North West | collected 2012 | reverse complement strand
CATATGATTAGACAAATTGATGGATATAATTATTATGCAATAACTCATAAATTGTTTACTCTTCTAAAAAAAGAAACACCAGAAGAACTCAAAAAATATATACAAAAAGATGAAGGCTATTTAATGAATAGTGACTTAAGAACACGGTTCAATAAGTTATTAAAACAAAGAAATGTCCTAGATAAAAATGACAAGCTAGAATCCATTCAAATTGAGCATCTAAGTGGAGGAGTTAAGAATCTGGTTGAAAAAATGATTTCTAAAAAACTAAATAAAATAGAAGATTTAAAAATTTTACACAAAGACCATACCTTATGTTGTTACAAATTGATAAGTGAGTCAGACATAGATGAGCATACTGCTTTGGATAACATAAAATTAGCTGTCTAAACCACAATATCTTCAATAACAATAAGACTACCAACTTCAATATTCATTGATTAAGTTCAGTATATCTTTGTATATTTAGGTATTAACTACAAATTAAATAAAATGAAAAAAGGATATTGGACAGGACATGTTTTTGAGATAAAGAATGAAGAAAGATGGAATAATTACTTAACAAAATACTTTCAAATTGAAGAAAAACATAAAAATGATCAAACCGGAAATTATTTACCTGTACTTGTAGGTCAGCCAAAAGGAAAAATACAGGGATCAGATTTGATGTTTGCGGCAGTTGTTGAATTTAAAAGTTTACAAGACGCTATAGATTGCTATAATAGTAAAGAATATCAAGAAGCATTAATTGAACTTGGCGATAATCCCGAGGATACTGTTGTAAGAAATCTTTCCATTTTTGAGGGAAGTTAAATAGTTGTTTAATTTTTTGTAACAACTATATTAGGATATTCTTGCTTTATAAAGTTTAAAATTTCTTTTGCTTTTTTTTGATGTTTTTTGAAAAGTCCCAATTGCCCTACATTAACTGTTTTAACATAGTGCAGGTTACTTAAAAAGGTATTAATTACATTCTTGTTTTTTGAATTTATTTTAGGATTTCCGGAGGGATAAATAAATTCTATATCATAAACATTCATCTCATCGAAAACTTTAGGATCAAATATCATATTTATTTGATCAAATAATCTCCTAACTAAATATTCCTCCCTTTCTTTAATGAAATCGATAAAAATATAATTGTCGTTGTATTGTAGTAGGGTGTCAATTATTTTTTGGTTTTTTATTAAAATAAAATTTCCAGAGTATTTCAATTCTTCATTTGTTGTATTGTTAGCCCAAAATATAAAAGGACGTGGTAAGTATCTCGCATAATAGTAGAGGTCTTTACCATAATCGTCTTGTAAACCGTTATTTAATATATATATAATTGAATCTATCCTTACTTCCCTTATTTCTCTTCGTTGAATTGCAATATCTAATTCTTTAATGTCAGTTTCAAGGTCATTAATAAATGATGCTATTATTTCTTTTTCTTTTTGTCTATCGACTAATCCCTCTCTATAATTTTCAACAAAGAAACCTAATGAAATTGCAATAAATAACATTAAAAAATCCCAAAATCTATTAATTATTTTCTTCATATTAATCGGTTATTATTTTGCTTAGTGAATATACAAATTAGTCCTGAACTTAATTAGAGAGGATACATCTAAGAAACAGAAAAATACAATTGGATTTAAAGCTCAACCCAATCTACAATTATTTGGCCTAAATTCCATGATGGAATATAGTATTTGTATGATGATAATTCAAGTATTTCTTTAAAAATTCTTTTTTGAAGAACAGTTGAATTCCCTGTTATTATTGTAATTGAAAATGAACCTTCCATTTTTTTTTCATCTAAAAAATCTTTTACTATTTCCATTGCTTCTTTATGACGAATACCATGAAGATCAATTTCATTAATTCCTTTCGTTTTTTTATTCATGATATAAAAATTAATAAGTAAATATAAAATGTGATTAGTTAAATTAGCATTTAAGAAGTTAAAAAATGACCCAAAAAAAAATAAATTGGAAAATTTTCACCTTAGTAAATTTCCTAATAATTATTTATTGCAGTTTTTTTTTAATACCTGGTAGTGATGAAATAGCTCCAATTGTTCCTCACATAGATAAAATTGGACACTTTATTCTATATGGAAATCAGGCAATAGGATTAAAAATGACATTAATTAATATGAATCATAAAAATTCAGGAATATCAAGTTTAATGATTTGTTTTATATTAGGTTTATTGATTGAAATACTTCAACCAATTTTGACTTATAACCGAGTTTTTGATTTATTTGACATTCTTGCTAATATTGTTGGAGCTATTATGACAATTAGTATATTAAAACTCATAAAAAATATAAAATGAAAGTTTCCCTAAAAATCAGAAAAGTTCACAGATATCTTGGATTAATAATCGGGATTCAATTTTTAATTTGGACAATTTCAGGTCTTTATTTTAGCTGGACAAACCTTGATGAAATTCATGGAGATCAATTTATGAAAAATCCTATTCCAAAAATATCATTTTCTGGATTGACCGGTTTGGAGGAGATCCCTGATGTAAAAAAGTTAGAATTAATAAATATCGCAAATGAGCCTTTTTATTGGGTTAATGAAAAACAGTTGTACAATGCTAAAAGTGGCAAAAAATTAGATGAGATAACTGAACAGCAGGCGATAGATATAGTTAATTTTTATTTGAAAGAAGATCTAGAAATTTCAACCATTGAAAAAATTGAAAATGTTGGTCCTCATCACGAATACCGTGGTAAACCTCTTCCTGCCTATGCAATTCATTTTGATCATCCAGAAAAAATTACAGCTTATGTTTCTGCTAAAAATGGAAAGTTTCAAAGAGTTCGTCACTCTAGTTGGAGGATTTTTGACTTTTTGTGGATGGGACACACAATGGATTATAATGGAAGAGATAATTTCAATAATATTTTATTAAGAGTTTTCTCTTTATTTGGAGTTCTAACTGTTTTAAGTGGTTTTTCACTGTGGTTTGTTACCTCATCACTGTATAGAAAACTCATTAGATTTTAACATTATTTTTTAGATATACATTGTTGAATAATGGAGATAACTTTACATAAAGTTTTATTAAAAAAAAGATTTCCTCTTCAAATAAGTAGGGGTGTTCATGGAGATCGGTACAACATTTTTGTGAGAGTTGAAAAAGATGGCTATGTAGGTTGGGGAGAATCAGCCCCCGGTAAAAATGAGGGTGCAGATACTCCTGAGAAAGTGATAATTGAATTAGAAAAATTAATTAAAATGGACTTAAGTAAAATGTCTATTTATGATGTTGAAAATACTGCTCGAGAACTTAGAATATCACCATGCTCATATGCGGGACTTGATATAGCTTTGTGGGATTTAAAAGCAAAAAAAGCAAATAGTCCTTTACACTCTCTTCTCGGACTGCCAATTCCAAGGAAACAAACCTCGATTACATTAGGAATTATGAGTCCTGGATTAGTTAGAGAGAGAATTCCTTTGTTGCTTGAAAATATTCCAGCTAAGTCGCTTAAAGTTAAATTAGGTTCTCCAAAAGGAATCGATTTTGACATGGCAATGTATAAACAGGTTTTAGAAACAGCAAGTAAATACGATGTCAAGCTTAGAGTGGATGCAAATGGAGGTTGGAATCTTGAAGAAGCCAAAATAATGATTGATTGGCTGTCTAAAAAAAAATGTGAATATATAGAACAACCCCTTGCTCAAGGAAAGGAAAATGATTTGGAGTTTCTTCATAATAATTGTCCTTTACCAATTTTTGTTGATGAATCTTGCCGTTTTTCGAAGGACATAATTGATTTTTATAATCATGTTGATGGAATTAATCTAAAATTAATGAAGTGTGGGGGGATTTCAGAGGCATTAAGAATTCTATCTACTGCAAAAGCACATGGATTGATGACTATGATAGGGTGTATGAGCGAATCTTCAATTTCGATTTCTGCGGGAGCTTCTATATCAGGTCAAATAGATTACATCGATCTGGATTCTCATTATAATTTGGATCCAGATCCAGCTTTTGGAGCAAAAATGATAGACGGTATTACAATGCCAACTTTAATTCCAGGTCACGGTGCAAAACCAATAAATGAAAATCTATGTTAGACAGGAAAAAGAAAATAGCTATATATATGGAGGGTCATTTATTCACTGAAAACGGAAAAATGGGATTTGGTGCATTGAGATACTTATCAAATCCGATTGTTGCAGTTATCGACTCAGAGAATGAAGGAAAGAATATAAGACAAATAACCTCAATATCTAGAAATGTTCCGGTAGTCAAAAATATTCACATCGCAATAGATCGTGGGGCCGAAGTCTTGCTTTTAGGTATTGCAAATTCTGGAGGACAAATACCAAAAAGTTGGTTTCCGATAATTAATCTAGCAATTAAAAAAGGGTTATCCATAATCAATGGACTACATAATTTATTAGCTGAAAAATACGGTAAAAAGTTAAAAAAAGAACAGTGGGTATGGGACGTAAGGGTCCCTCAATTTATACCAGAAATTGCTTCAGGAAGGGCAGCAAGATTAAAAAATAAAAGGATTTTATGCGTAGGAACTGACATGGCTGTTGGCAAGATGACGACTAGTCTTGAATTATATAAATGGGCTAATGAAAATAAAATTAAAAGTGGTTTTATTGCTACTGGTCAAATTGGAATAACAGTTACAGGTTCTGGAATTCCGTTAGATGCTTATAAAGTTGATCATGCATGCGGTGCAGTTGAGAAAATGGTAATGGATCAATCTTCAAAAGACTGGATTTTAATAGAAGGTCAAGGTTCGTTATTTCATCCAGGAAGTACTGCTACACTTCCATTACTTAGGGGAAGTTGTCCCACACACTTGATTTTGTGTGATAGGTCTGATATTAATCACCTTAGAGATCATGAAAACATCAAAAAACCAAGTTTAAAAAAAATTATAAGCCTGTATGAAAACATATCAAGTTGCTATGGAATTTTTCCAAAAGCTAAGGTAATTGGAATATCATTGAACACTTCAAATTTAGATTCTATCTCTGCAAAAAAAATGATAGATTTTTGGGAATTTGAAACCAAACTTCCGGTTGAAGATGTGGTTCGATATGGTCCAAAAAAACTTGGTATAGCGATAAAAAATTTTTAATATCCCTTTTTTACATTTACCTCGTGTAATAAGGTTTGCCCATTTTTATTTCTTTTATAATTTTCAATAATTTGTTTAGCACCTGCTTCAGTATTAGTTATACTTGCAATGTGTGGGGTTATCTTTATCTTCTTGTTTTTCCATAAAGGACTTGACCTAGGCAATGGTTCACTTTCAAAAACATCTAAAAACGCACCAGTTAAAATTCCATTTTCAATTGCTTCAATAATATCATTTTCAACTTGAACTTTTCCTCTTGCAACATTAATTAGATATGTAGGTTTTTCTAATTTTTTAAATAATTTTTTAGAAAGAAGTCCTTTCGTAGATTTTGTGAGAGGAACAGAGCACACCAACACATTAATTTGTCTTAAAAAATCATCAAGCTCATCACCACAGTAACATTTTATTCCATTAATCTTCTTTTTACTTCGGCTGTAACCTATAACTTCAAACCCTAAGTAATTTAATTTATTTGCTGCATCTCCACCTAATACACCAAGACCAAGAATTCCTATGCAAATCTTTATTTCTGGATGAGTATCATGGTCCCATATTTTATTTTTTTGTTCTAAGGTGTATTTATCCATCTTTCTGTGATATTGAAGGATAGCCAAAATAATATAATTAGTCATTGAAAATGAAAGTAAAGGATCTACTATTCTTGTTATTTTTATTTTTTTTGGTATGTCAGGATCAGAAAGTAAATGATCGACACCAGCACCAAGCGAGCAAATTAATTCTAAATTATTAAATTTTTTAAAAATACCTTTTGGATGATTCCAAACAAGGGCAGTATCAATTATGTTTGGATTATATTTTCCGTAGATTGACTTTAACTCCCATTCTGGTTTTAAAACTTTAAAAGATTTAATCCATTTTTTTTCTTCCTCCGGAGGAGCAATAATAATTATATTTTTCATTTACAATTATAATCTGCAGCTCTAGTTGCAACTTGGATTTGAGGCTTGATATTAACTTTATAACCTAGTGAATTTGCCCAACCTTTTGCTGCGGATATAAGTTTGAATGATTTATGAGTTTCATCATTATTGTAGTCCATATCGATTTCAATCTTTACTTTCAATTTTTGGTTTAACCAAACGGCTGTATCTAAACTTAGCTCTGCTTCATGCCATAACCTATTCCAAATATCTGTTATTAATAAATGACTTTTTTTATTAAATATATAGTGAACACCTTTGTTCCCAAACCTATATGCGATAACTGTACAATAAATCGTTTTTTTACCAAGATTTTGAGAATCAGAGCCAATGTAAATTTTTAATTCTGGATGAATCTTCAATAAACTTGTGGTATGAGATAGTGGATCAATTCTATTTCCTTTTATATCTTTGAAAACCAAAATAAATATTTAAATTTTATTTAATTAAGATAATATTTTTCTACAGCCAAAAGTTATGACAACAGTAATATTTTCATTTTTTAATTCACTAATTATTTTTTTCTGGATATTATTAATTTTCTTCCCCAAAAAACGCTTGACTATTAGTATTATCAACTATCCATACATACCTGTTCTTTTAAGTTTTGGTTATGTATATTTTATGTTTTTAACATTTGATGGCGAGGGTGAGAATATTTTTGAAACTGATTTTAGTTCTCTAAACGGAATTTTAAATCTATTTTTAAATGCAACACCAGAATCAGCAGCAGCAGGATGGTTACATTATTTAGCTTTTGATTTTTGGATGGGAGCTTGGATTTTAAAAAATTCAAAAAAAATATTAATACCCCATGTATTTATCATTTTACCTTTATTATTTACTTTTATGTTGGGTCCTTTTGGGGTTCTTACTTATGCCATAATATCAAAAGTTTATTTATTAAAGAATAAATAAATGGGAAATTCTTTTTTTTACTTGTCTATGGCTATTGCAGTTGGATTAGGTGCCTGGGGCTCATACATAGCCGATCAAAAAAATAGAAGTCGACAGTTTGGTTTTATTCTAGGTTTTTTCTTTGGAATAATCGGTATTTTAATATTGGTATTATTTATTAATAAAAAGTCAAAATAAATTATATCCAATTTCTACTTTCCATTTCCTTTTTCACTTTTGGAGAAAGCCATATTACAGCAATCATATTTGGAATACACATTAAAGCAAAAGCAATATCAATAAGACCAATAACCACCTCAACAGAAACTACAGCGGAAAAAATAATACTTCCGATATAAAAATAATTATAAAAATTCCCCATTTTTTGAGAAGTAACAAATCCAAGACATTTTACACCATAATAAGAGTAAGTTAGTAAGGTTGAAATACCAAATACAAAAACCATTATAAGTAATAAAATATCTCCAAAACCATAAAAAAGAATTCTAAATGCCTCTAATGTTAAAACAATACCATTAAGATCTGTAATTTTATATGCACCACTAATTATAATAATAAAACCTGTTATGGTACATACTAAAATAGTATCTAACAATGGGCCTAGCATGGCTACTAAACCCTCGTCTGTTCCTTTTGAGCTTTGAGATTGTCCATGATACATTGGGGCATTACCAACTCCACTTTCATTTGAAAAAACCGCCCTTCTAACACCTAAAATTATTAGCCCCCAAAACCCACCAGCAACAGCTGTTTTTGTATTGAAAGCTTCAAAGAATATTAGCTTGATCGTAGAAAAAAAAGAAGAATAATTACCAATAATGATAAAAAGACCCATCATAAAATATAATGCAACCATCAATGGAACCATGCTAGAGGTAACCTTTACAATAGATTTGATTCCACCAAAAATAACAGTAGCACTAACTAAAGATAATATTATTCCGATCCCTATTTTCCAGGATAACTCGCCTATAATTAAATACTGATTTGGATCAACTACATTCATAAAAGTTTGAGTTAGTTGATTTGCCGTAAAAGCTGGAAGTACTCCAAAAAAACCAGCAATAGAAAACCAAATAGCTAAGGGTTTCCCCCACTTTTTTATCCCTAAACTCATGTAATACATTGGCCCTCCTAATGGTTCTCCTTCAGAAGTTTGTTCTCTGTACTGAACTGATAAAGAACATGAAAAAAACTTAATTATACATCCAATAATAGCTGTTAACCACATCCATACCAAAACTCCAGGTCCTCCCATGTGAATTGCAATTGCAACTCCTGAAATATTGCCTAGTCCAACAGTAGCAGCTAATACAGCTGATAGTGCTTGAAATCTAGATATACCTTTTTTATTTTCATTTTTTAATAATAAGCCAAAAGCTTTTTTTATTTGAGTTAGAGGATAAAACTTAGAGTAAAATAGTAAATATAACCCACCACCTATTACAACAAATAGCATAATCCATTCCAAAGGTGCAATAATCCTTGAAAATAAAATTTCAAGGTTGTAAATTATATTATTCATTAATCAAAATTTTCTAAAGAATCATTCTTTTACAACAATATACGTTGCTTTCACACCAGTAGCAAGGTTCCATTGATTTGATCCAACTAAAGATCCTGAATTAGTATAAACTTTTAATTCCGCAGTATTTGGGCCACTTTCTCCCTGATTAAGAGCGATAAAGTCAATTCTATTAAATCCTTCTTCTAACTCAATATTAAGTCCTTTGAATGTCTCAACAAGTAAGATATTTGCAACCACCAGTTTATCATTAACCCTAATTTGTATTCTATCACCATCAGGGTATTCATGGTCCCGAAAAGTTACATTCACTGAATTCTCACTTGTTAAGTAATCACCCAAGTACATGTCATTTTTATATTTATCGGGCATTTTATCACTTTCATCTTTTTTTCTATTTAGTCTTGAAGTGTAATATTCACTTGGATTTATAAATTTTTCTCGTTCTGAAATATCCATGTTTATGTTAGGCTCACTATTAATCTTATTTATATCTAGATTGAGAGGTATATTGTTTTTAGGATTATTATTAATCAATGATGGTAGATTTTCTTTTGGAGTGAATAGAGGTGTTTTATTTGTTTCTGTCTGGGCATATAGATGAATTGGACTTATAATTAAAAGTAATACAACTACAATAAAAAATTGTTTTTTAGAAAAAATCATATACATTAAAAATAGTAATATATGTAAACATAATATATATAGAAGAAAAATTAGTATTTGACAGGGTTTTATATATCGAAAATGTATATTTTGTTAAGTTTACAGCATAATTAATTATACTTATATTTTAATCACCATGAAAAATTACAGTCGTAGAAAATTTATCAAAAATTCAGGTATTTCAGCTATTGCAACACTAGGCGCCTCAACAATATTAAATAACTCATGCGAGAACAATATTTTGATACCATCTCAAGAGGGAATATATATGGGTGGGTTTTCAGCTCCAAAAATGAGCAAGATAAAAGCAGCATTTATTGGGGTTGGATCAAGAGGAATCAGTCATGTCAATAATTTTAATGGTTTCAAAGACACTGAGATAGTATCTATTTGTGATTTATATAAAAACAGAGTTGAAAATTTAACTAAAAAATTAGATTTATCAACTGATGGTTATTGGGGAGAAGAAAACGCATGGGTAAAAATGGTTGAAGAGAAAAGACCAGATGTAGTATTTATATCAACCAATTGGGATAATCATGCTCCTATGGCTGTAAAATGTATGGAACTAGGTGCCCACGTTTTTGTTGAAGTCCCACTTGCAAATACTATTGAAGATCTATGGAAAATAGTTAACACATCAGAAAAAACCCAAAAACATTGTATGATGTTAGAAAATGTAAATTATGGTAGAGAGGAGCTAATGTTTCTGAATATTTGTAGACAAGGAATGATTGGAGAGTTTATTCATGCTGAAGCTGCATATATTCATGATTTAAGGTCGCAGATGATGGAAAAAAATAAAAACCTTCAGCTTCCAGATGATCATCCTGGAACAGGATCTTGGAGAACAAAACAGTATTCCAAAAAAGGCAATCTATACCCTACTCATGGTCTTGGACCTGTGGCTCAGTATATGAGTTTAGCAAGAAAGGATGATAACTTTAGTAAAATTATTTCTTTATCATCACCATCAAGAGGAAGGAAATTATTTGCTAAAGAAAATTTCTCAAAAGAGGATGAATGGAATAAGATTAATTATCAAGGGGATATAAATACCTCAATTATTAAAACTCATTTAGGAAAAACAATCATGATTCAATGGGATGAAACAAGCCCAAGACCATACACAAGGCATAATCTAATTCAAGGCACAAAAGGCATACTTGCTGGATTTCCAACTAGAGTTTTTTTCGATAACAAGGAGAGTGCTCTTTCGGGCAAACACTCTGGTTGGATTCAAGGAGATAATTTGGATTCAATCTATGAAAAATATGATCACCCACTATATAAAAGATTAAATGACTTAACTTCAAATAGTGGTCATGGAGGAATGGATGGAATAATGATGTATAGAATAATAGAGTGTTTGAAAAAAGGAAGTCCTCTTGATCAAAACGTATATGAAGGTGCCTTTTGGAGTGCTGTTACACCTCTTAGTAGAATGTCTGTTATTAATGATGGATCCCCTCAAAGTTTTCCCGATTTCACTCGGGGAAATTGGAAAAAAACAAAACCACTTGGGATAATTCTTTAAAACCTAATTTTAATAACTATATTTATTTATTCTTCAACAGTTTATTTAATTTTATTTTATGAAAATCAGACTTTTTAAATTATTAATTGTTCTAATTTGCTCTTGTGAACAACCACCTATCATAGGTCCAATTAATGATTTAGATTTAATTCCTTATCCTAACCAGATTATTTCATCAAATCAAGCCTTGAAAATTTCTTCAATAAATTCAATTATTGGAAATGAAAAGATTAATGATCTTTTGAAAATTATAAATGAAGAATGGGGGGGGTTACTTCAAAGTTTAGATACTAAAAAAGGAGATTCGCCAAAAAGTGACAGTATTTTTTTACAAATTGATAATGATATGGATGTTTCTTCCATTGAAGGCTACATATTAGAAATAACAAGTAACAGAATAATTATCAGGGGAAAGACTGGTGAGGGCGTATACAGAGGATGGCAAACTTTGACTCAAATTATTGAATTATCTCAAAATGGTGATAACCCAAATTACATTCCTACAGGAAAAATAATAGATGAACCTGAATATGGATATAGGGGTACAATGCTCGATGTAGCTCGTCATTTTTTTACTCCAGACGAAGTCAAAAGACATATAGATTTAATTTCATATTATAAAATTAATCATCTGCACATTCATCTTAGTGACGATCAAGGATGGAGAATTGAGATAAAATCTTGGCCAAAATTAACTGAGAAAGGTTCCTTAACTGAGGTTGGAGGTGAAAAGGGTGGATTCTTTAGTCAAGACGAGTATAAAGAAATTGTAAGTTATGCTGCTACTAAATTTATAACAATAGTTCCTGAAATAGATATACCAGGGCATACTAATTCTGCGTTAGCTTCTTATGAAAAACTAAATTGTGATGGAAAATTAAGAAATTTGTATACTGGGACAAATGTGGGTTTTAGTACGCTTTGTAATACTGAATATACATATCAGTTTATTGATGATGTCATAAGAGAGTTATCAAGCATTAGTCCTGGACCATATTTTCACATTGGAGGTGATGAGTCACATGTGACTAAAAAAAAGGACTATATAGAATTTATTAATAGGACTTCTGCAATAGTTAAAAAATATAATAAAAAGATTATTGGTTGGGATGATATAAATATTGCAGACATTCCAACTAATACAATATTACAGTTCTGGAATTATTCCCAAAGACCTGATAATCAGGATTGGGATGGGCAAATAGGGTTTAAAAATATTTTAAATGGTTTAAAAAAAGATCCTAAGGTTTTGCTTTCTCCCGCTGGTTTAATGTATCTAGATATGAAGTATGATAGTCTAACAAATCTAGGATTAAATTGGGCCGGTTATATAAATGTTAAAAAAGGATATGACTGGTCAGTTGAGGAACTATTTTCGGAAATACCAAGCGATAAAATTATAGGAATAGAAGCTCCACTTTGGACCGAGACAGCTGCCAATTCATCTGACTTGGAGTTTTTAACTCTGCCTCGACTTCCAGGATATGCAGAAATCGGATGGACTAAAAGCAGTTTTCGAGACTGGTCAGATTATAAAGATCGTTTAGCAAGTCATTCATTAATTTGGGATATTAAGGACATAAATTATTATTCCTCACCTTTAATTCAGTGGCTAGAAAAAAATAAAAAAATAATTAACTAAAAAAATATTTTATGAAACTTGAAGTTATTGATTGGACAATACTCATAATTTTTTTCATTATTCTTTTATCAATTGGGTTTTTTGCTTCCAAAAGAGCAGGTAAAAGCGTAAATGATTTTTTTCTTTCAGGAAGAAATATGCCATGGTGGTTACTTGGAATCTCAATGGTTGCTACTACTTTTTCAGCTGATACACCAAATCTTGTAACAGACATTGTTAGAAATAACGGTGTTTCTGGTAATTGGGTTTGGTGGGCATTTTTACTTACAGGTATGTTAACGGTTTTCGTTTATGCAAAATTGTGGAGAAGGTCAGAAGTTCTAACTGATTTAGAGTTTTATGAATTAAGGTACGGGGGAAAAGGTGCAGCTTTCCTCAGGGGTTTCAGAGCATTATATTTAGGTGTCTTTTTCAATATTATGATAATGGCCTCAGTTTGTTTAGCAGGAATCAAAATAGGAAGCGTAATGTTAGGTCTTTCTCCCACTCAAACTTTACTAATTGCTGCTACAGTTACAGTCTTGTATAGTTCATTGGGGGGGCTGAAAGGGGTTATAATGACTGATTTTTTTCAATTTAGTCTTGCAATGATAGCAACTTTCTGGGCTGCAATTGTAATAATTAATTTACCTGAAGTCGGGGGTTTAGAAAAACTAATAAATAATCCCAATATAACACCAAAACTCGATTTAATTCCTGATTTTTCTGATAGAGATTTATTTTTGGTAGTATTTGTTTTACCCATTGCTGTTCAGTGGTGGAGTGTTTGGTATCCAGGAGCTGAGCCTGGAGGAGGAGGATATGTAGCACAAAGAATGCTGTCCGCTAAAAATGAAAATCATGCAGTTTGGGCAACATTATTATTTAATTTTATGCATTACGCCGTGCGACCGTGGCCCTGGATATTGATAGCATTGGCATCAATAATTGTTTTTCCTAATCTTAGTGATTTACAGGTTGCTTTTCCTGAAGTTGATAAGAGTATCATTGGGCATGACTTAGCTTATCCAGCAATGTTAACAAAATTACCATCGGGACTTTTAGGTCTTTTGTTAGCCTCACTCGCTGCTGCTTTTATGTCTACAATTGCTTCTCATTTAAATTGGGGGTCTTCGTATGTAGTAAACGATTTTTACAGAAGATTTTTTGATCAAACTGCATCAGAGAAAAAACTTGTTTTTTTAGGACGTTTAACAACTGTGATTTTAATGGTTTTTTCATGTTTAATTGCTCTTCTACTTAGCAATGCCCTTCAAGCTTTTTCTATTTTATTGCAAATTGGAGCAGGGACTGGTTTACTTTTTATTCTTCGATGGTTCTGGTATAGAATAAATGTTTACAGTGAGATTTCGGCAATGATAATTTCATTTATAGTAGCGTTGTATTTACAAATAATTCATCCTCGATTAGGTTTTGAAGTTATTTCAACAGAGTTTCAGTTAGTTATTGGTGTTACAATTACTACTTTAAGTTGGATATTGATTACTTACATTACACCTCTTGAGGACAAGGAAGTATTAAGAGAATTTTATAAGAAAATTCAACCTGGTGGAATCGGATGGAGAAAAATTGTTGATGATGCAAAAAAAGAAGGAGTCAATATTGAGGGAAATAAAGAAGCATGGGATGTCCCTACTGGAATTGTCTGTATGGTAATAGGATGCATTTCTGTTTACAGTATTTTATTTTCGATAGGAAGTTTTTTGTATTCAAAATATACAGTCGCAATCTCTTTACTTGCTATTTCACTTATTTCCCTATATTTTCTCCAGAAGGCATGGAAAAGGTTAAAAATGAATTAAGTATTCATCCAATTATTGCACCTGCAATTGTAGCAGATAATAGCGACACAATTGTTCCAGCTAACATTGCTCTAAAACCAAGCTCTATTAATATAGGCTTTACTTTGGGAGCTATTACTCCAATTCCCCCAATTTGTATTCCAATTGATGCAAAATTTGCGAAACCACATAACATATAAGTGGCCATTATAACAGATTTATTATAGTTTAAACTAATTGTGTTTTGAATATCTTTAAAATCAGCTAATTGAGCGTACGCAACAAATTCACTTGACGCAATTTTTATGCCGAGGAGCTGCCCCATCAATAAAATATCAGAGTTTGAAACTCCTATCAACCACATAATTGGTGAGAATATTATTCCTAAAATAAATTCTACAGACAGGTTAGAATAAGGTGTGTTTTCATCGATCCATTGGTTAATACCAACAGTGCCAATAGATGAAAATATTCCATTTATTAAGGCAATTAGAGCTATGAAAACTAGAAGCATTGCTGCTACATTAACTGCCATCCTAACCCCTTCTGTTGTTCCCTTTGAAATAGCAGACAGAAAATTCCCTCCTATTTCAGAGTTTGTAATATCAATATTGAGATTAACTTCTTTAGTTTGGGGGTAGATTATTTTAGATATTACAATTGCACCTGGCGCAGCCATAACTGATGCTGCAAGTAAACTTTTTGCAAAAGATAATCTAGCCACAGGATCATCCCCCCCTAAAAAACCTATGTAGGCCCCTAGAACACTTCCCGCAACGGTTGCCATACCACCTACCATCACTAAAAATAATTCTGATCGGTTCATTTTTTCTAAATATGCTTTAATCATTATTGGAGCTTCGGTTTGTCCTAAGAAAATATTCCCTGAAAGAGAGAGGCTTTCAGGTCCAGATACACCAAATAATTTTGTTAGTACAAATGCAAGAATCTTAACAATTTTTTGAATTATACCAAAGTAATATGCAATGGACGTTAAGGCAGAAAAAAATATGATCACCGGCAAGGCTTGAAAAGCAAATACGTACCCTGTTTTTTCAATATTTACAAATTCTCCTAAGATCATGTATGTTCCAGCATTTGTGTAATCTAATATTTTGAGAAAAAAACTCCCAAAAAACTCAAATAAATTGGCTATCCAATTTACTTTAAGTACTCCAACAGCAATTATAATTTGAACTAACAAACTTAAACCAATAGTTTTCCATTTTATTGCTTTTTTATTTGTGCTAAAAGCATAAGAAATTAGTATCAAAAATGCAATACCTATTAACCCCCTTACAAATGATTCTAAAGAAATTCCATTGCTATCAACTAGTTCCATTAATTTTATTTTTCATTGATTTCATCTTTCAGTTTTTTTAGCATTTCAACTGTAGTCATGATCTTTATCTTGTGAACAGAGTCAACATAATCTGAATTCGATAATTTTTTCTCAAATATTAAAATAGTTTTATCTAAGGTTAATTTATTACTCATTTTTTTTCTTTTTCTCCTTCATTTTTTTTTGAGCAGTGACGACGGTATTGATTAATTCTGTTTTGGAATCAAAATAATTTATTAATTCTTTTACCTTTTCTTCTTCTTCTTTCTGTTTTTTAAATTTTTGCTTTTCCTCTGAAATAGTTTCTTTAATATTATGGATGGTACTATAAATAAAACCGACAACAATGCAAAAACATATAAAAATCGCAAACCATTCTTCTAACTCTGTCAAATACATAAAACTAATGTATTACAAAAATTGTAAGCAATCCAAAAAAATATTTTTTTTAAACAAATATAGTTCAAGATCCTACTCTAATTTTTTAAATTTAAGTGATGAAATATTTAGTTTTATTTTTTTTTATTGGCTTTTATGGTTTTTCTCAAAATATAAGGGAAAGAAAAATTAAGAAGATCATTGATGAGTCAATTGTCCTGAATCGTTCTCATGTTTCATTTTCTATACAACCAGTTGGACAAATAGGTAAAAGTATTAGGGGATTTCAGACATCAAAATATATGACTCCGGCATCAAATAATAAACTTTTAACTTTTTTGGCCACAATTGAAACTTTTGATTCAATACCAGTTATTAATCACATAAAAATTAATGATACGCTTCATGTTGAGCCAACCGGTTATCCATTACTTTTTCATCCAATCTACCCTGATAAAGACATGGAAAAGTTTCTTAACTCAGCAGAACATTTAATCATCCACTGGAATAAAAATAATGTAATTAAGTATGGTAGGGGCTGGGCTTGGGACGATTATAAATATTATTTTTCACCAGAAATATCATCTTTTCCTGTTTATGGTAATCTTTTAAAAGTATTTAAAAGTAATAATCAGATTATCGCTTCGCCAATCAATTTTGAGATAATTGTTGATTATTCAATCAAAAGTAAAATTGAAAGAAATGAATCAAAGAACATTTACTTAGTCAATCCGAATATCATCTCGTCAAATGACACACTTTATTTCCCATTTAAAACATCAAAAGGTTTAACTTTAGAGATTTTAAATAAAAATTTGAACATAAATGCTAAAGAAATTTTTTCTAAAAATTTAAATTTTTCAAGTTTAAATCTCAAAACTCCAGACAACCTTTATAGAGCTTTATTATGGCACTCAGACAATCTTATTGCAGAGTCATTATTATTGATGTCTGGAAAGAAATTGAATGATGAGTTTTCTACTTTAAAGACTATTAATATATTTCAAAATAAATGGAAGGACTGGCTTCCGGATCCTGTTTTTTGGTTTGATGGCTCAGGTCTGTCTAGATATAATATGATCACATCTAGATCAATTGTCTCGGTTCTTCAAAAAATTTATTTTAAGATTGGTCTAGAGGATATAAAAAGATATTTTGCTACGTTTGGAGAGCTAGGAAATTTGAGTGAGTATTACAGAAAATCACAAAATCTCATTATTTATGCAAAGACAGGGAATATTAAAAATAACAGCAATATATCAGGTTTTTTGATGTCTAAAAGAGGTAATTGGTATTGTTTCTCATTAATGATTAATCACTTTGAACTACCTGTAGACCAAGTAAAGATGGAAATGGGAAAAATATTGGATTATTTATATCAAAAAGGATGACTTAATTTTTCTAGACCTTTTTGAAAACCTCAAAAATACTATAAATAAAAAGAAATCTAATTTTTTAGTATTTTTTGTTAAAAATTATATTCTTAATCATAACCCCTGAAAACATTGAAATAATAGTAGTAATTAGAGTTGTTAAATTAAATTTCTTTTAACAATAAAACAGTTATGGCACAATATTTGTATTACATACGCGAGCGTGATTGTAACCATGATCGCTTATGTTTAAACATTATTAATATTAATTTAATTTAAATCAAATGAAAAAAAGTTTATTAAGTATTTTGGCTTTAGCTGTTTTTGTAACAGGATGTCAAAATTATGATGACCAATTTGATAGCCTAAATAAGCAGATCACTGCTTTGACAGCTAAGGTTGATGGGTTAAACCCAGCTACTGCAGCTGATATTTCTGCTATTACTGGTCAGCTAACAACATTAGCTGCTGCGGTCGAAACTATGAAAGCTCAAAACGCAACTGATTTAGCAAGTATACTAGCTGATTTAGCTAAAGTTACTGCTGATCTTGCTGCATTAGACACTAAAGTGGCTAGTGACATTGCGGGAGTTGAGACTTCTGTAGCTTCATTGACTGCTCAGCTTTCAGATGTAGCTGCTAATCAACTTACTGATGCAGATGCTGCAGGCCTAACAGCTGTTGCAGATCTTCAAGCTGAGTTGGATGCTATTAAAGCTGCATTAGACGGTCTTTTATCAGCCGGCGCTTCATTAAAGAGAGATATTGTTATTTCAAACTCAGCTGAGCTTGCTTTAGCAGAGTCTCTTATTGATGTAACTAGCACTGCTGACTATATAATCGAAGGTAACGTACATATTGATACATCAACTCCTGCCAATTACACAGACGGCGTTGCAGATGCTATTACCAGAATTTCTGCTATGACTGCTAAATTATCTACAGTCCTTGGTACAGTTACTTCTACACATGCTTCTTCATCAGCTGCTCTTGATATGTCTAAACTAACATATGTTAAGACAAGCTTAGAGATTACTGGTAAGATGCCAACGTTGACTGCTTTAGCTACAACGGGTGCTTTAGATATTGATACTGACGATGCTGTAATAAGTATTCCTACTTTAGTTTCTGCTGGAGTTATAGGTATTGACGTTTCAGCAAGTGTTACTCTTACATCTGTTAATTTATCTGGTGTTACTTCAACAGATGCTGCAACTACTGGAACAAACCAGTTTGTTGCTGCAAATGCTGATGTTAATTTGGGTAAAGCAGGTTTACCTGCTACTGTAACTGTAGGAGCTTTAACTGGAGGTGGAACAGCTTATACTTCTGGAACTATTAGTACTACATCTGGAGATATTAATTTATCTGCTGCTACTGTAAGTGGTTCTTATATCTTATCAATGGGTAATGTTAATATGTCTGGTGGAACTTCTATTGGTGCTACTACTATTAATGCTGCTGGAAACATTACTGTTGCTCATGCAGCTGTAGGTTCTGCATCAGTTACTTTTGTTGCTGGATCTGGAAATACTATAACTCTTTCTGGAGCAACTGGTATGGCTTCTGCAACAACTTTAACAGTGCCAGGCGGAGTTGTTAATGCCCCAGCATTAAAAGATGTAACAACTAGTTTAACTGTAAGTGCTGTAACTGTTGACATAAGTGCTATGACTTCTAACACGGGAGCTATGGTTCTTGTTGGCCCAACAACTCTTAATATTCCTGCTATGACAAATATTGGCGGAACCATTACAGCTTTACAAGCAACTACTGTAAACGCTGGAGTATTAGCTCTTACTGGAGCTGTTTCAAATGCAATTACAACTGCAAATGATGGAACACACTCATACAAAAGCTATGCTTTAACTGCTGGTAACACTGCAGGATCTGTATCTACAACTTCTGTTGCTGTTTTAAATCTTTCAGCTCAAGCTGGAGATCTTGACCTCACTGGAACAATCTCATATACAGCTACTGATGCTGGAGGTGCAACTCAGAAGTGGGCAAGACTTACAACTTTGAATATTACTGGTGCAAAAGCAACAGATCCAACTTCACAGTCAAATGCCGTTACTGTAAATTCAGCTAACGTATCATTAACAACTGTAGCAATGGTTGGTGATAGTTGGTTGTCTGCATTTACTAGTAACAATTCTCCTATGACAACATTAACGACTGCTGGTAGAATCCGTGCATTTACTGTATCAGGTACTGCTTTAACAGCATTAACGTTTGGTCACGTTGAGGTTACTCCAGGTGATGCTTCATCAATTGATATTATCAACACTCTTGTTCCTACTGTTGACATGAGTGCTTCAGCAATTAAGACTGATTATATCCATATTTCGGATAATGCATCATTAACTACAATTACAATGCCAGCTGAAACTAATTTACCAGAGCCTTCAGCTACTATTTCAATTACTATAATTGATAACGCTCTTGGTGGCTCTTGGACTGCTGCAGTAGCTGCGACTGGAACTACACCTTATGTGGAAGGTTCATTTACATCTACTGGTACCGGTATGAAAATGGCTAGAACTTACATTACTGCTCTAGCTAGTCAAACTGGAAGATCTGTGGCTCCTGCGTTTGCAATTGAAATTGACGATGCAACTGATGCTATGACAGCAAATCAAGCTGCTTCAGTTATACTTGCCGATACAGCTATAGTTCATTATCAACCAATTCTTGGATCGATAGCTGCTAATCAAGAAGTAATTAATACTGCACTTGAATTGTGGTTCCTTGAGAACTAATGGTTATTATTAATAGTTAATTTAGAGTTACATTACTCTAAATTTCAGAAAAAACCCTCCAATTTTGGAGGGTTTTTTTATTTAATAAAGGTTAGAAAATAAAATATAGAATAACTACCTATAAGAAATACAAGTGGAAGAATTAATGAAATAATCCAATGTGAGAGATTTTTTCTGAGAAAAAAATGGTGAATATGATTATTATCAGGATAAAAAGGTGATTTTTTATTATAAATACGGATTACAAACACTCTAAGAAGATCTATTAAAGGATAAAGGAGAATAAGTATACTCAATATAGGTTTGTTATAGGAATAAGGAAAATTAAAATCACTGTTTAGAAAGTTAAAAACAAAGATAGAAATTAATGTTCCTAAATAAAGAGAACCACCATCCCCCAAAAAAATTTTATTTTTTCTTCTATAGTTAAAGTAATATAAAGGTATTAATGTTGCTACAGAAATTACACCAATATAAAAAAGAGTAATATTTCCATTATCCGGAACAATGAAAATAAATATGGATAAAATTTTAATTATTTCTGTAATGGCTAGTCCATCAATTCCATCTATAAAATTTATTGAATTAACAATAACTAAAAAGACGAAGATTGTAAATAATTGAGAGAAAAGTCTTGGAATTTCATTTAAACCAAGAACTCCATAAAAATTATCAATTATCAACCCTTGATCAATTAACATTTTAGCGACTATAATTTGCATGAAGAATTTTAATTTAAAGTCAGCATTGTAAAAATCATCATAAACACCAACAATAAACATTGTACTTAAAGGGATCAAAATTGAATAATCGTAAATTTCTATTCCAATAATATAATAGTAAAAGCTGATTGTAAACAATGCAATGAAGCTTGTTATTCCACCTGTTCTAGTTGCTAGGACAGAGTGAGAGGATCTATGATTTATAGGGTCAATTTTTTTAAAATTCAGGAATAATTTTTGAATTAATGGAGCTAAAATTCCTGAAAAAACAATTGAAATAATAATAATTATAGAGGTCATTTGTGTAAAGGTATAAATTATATTATTGTATCAAAAAGTATTAAATTTACAAACATCCAATATAAAAATATGGCTACTTCCAAGATTTCAATAGATAAAATAAATACTGAAAATTTTATACCATCATTTTTTATCTTAGCTTTTTTGATAGTTGGCTTTATTCCAAATTTAGGCGCTGTAGACAAGATAGCTCCTCAATGGCTATATTTAACAATAATTAATATTTCAAGTGCACTATATATTTTTTATAAAAAAAATTATTTCTCAGAGGCGATAAATAAAATTTTTAGTACAGGGGCCTCAGTGTGTTATATATTTTTTTTTTTATGGGCGTTAGGATCGTATTTTTATTCAATAAATCAAACAGAAGCTTTGGTTAATCTTGCAAGACATGCTAACACTTTATTTATGTATTTGCACTTATTCGTTTTCATATTTAATTTTAATAAAAAAAATGTCTTAATATCTTGGGTGATGTCAATAATACTAATTATTGAGGCATATTCTGTATTTAACCAAGCCATGGATATGTTAGAAGTATATGGTTCTGTCCTTCCAGGAGAATTGAAAGGAGTAACGGCAAATAGAAATATTACTGCATTTTCAATAGCTTTAAAAATACCATTTGTTTTATACTTGTTTGAAAAGTCAAAAAATAAAATAATAATCTACTTGCTAGGAATACTAATTTTCTTTTGTTTTCTTGATTTGACAATGATTTCGAGTAGAGCTTCATTCATTGCAGTGGGAATTATTTTTATTGGTCATTTATTAAATTGTTTATACAAATTCAAAGCCCTAAATAAAAGTAATGCCAAAATTAATTTATTTTACGGTTTATCCTTTTTTTTAATTCCCTTATTAATTTCTGTAATAATTAACCAAACCTTAATATCATCTAGAGGAGGTGATGTAATTTCAAGAGCAGCGTCTATCTCAATTAAAACCTCTGATGATTCTATTTCAAAAAGATTACGTTATTATGAAGATGTGATTAACCATATGACAACCAATCCCATTTTTGGAACTGGTATTGGTAATTGGAAATTAGAATCTATTAAATATGACCGATTGGATATTGATGGATATATAGTTCCTTATCATGCCCACAGTGATTTTATTCAACTTGGAGCTGAACTTGGTATAATTGGTCTTATTTTATATTTAGGAATTTTTCTTTTCACAATTTACTATGTTTTCTTAATTATTTTTAAATCTAATTTATCTGAGGATAATAAAGTATTTTCCTTTATTTTAT
>MDSW01107279.1_pt1 | contig 22269 bp, 19 predicted proteins | sample 811171 | NCBI WGS metagenome assembly MDSW01 (sample SAMN05326641, study PRJNA326480) | marine metagenome | isolation source: seawater | place: Atlantic Ocean: North West | collected 2012 | reverse complement strand
GCAGTCGCAGGAGGCGAGAGAGAGGCTGGCGATGATGGCGAGGGGGATCAGCTTGAACATTTTGAAGGCTCCGTAGAGTTCGGGGTCGAGGCCCCATTGTCGGCCACGACGCAGATTTCGGCAATGACCAACTCGGCCTGTGTGCCCAAATGCGGGGTAGTTTTCTGTGAGGGACTCCCTTGGAGTCCCGGGAGAAGGAGGGGCTGATATGGTCAGACAGCGCCTGGGGGCTCTGCGGTGGCAGGCCGCGGAGCCCCGCCGGGCCTCAGCTGCGCGCGAGCTCGCGGTCGAGGAGCCCTGCTCTGAGCAGCGCGCCCTCGAGCAATCGCTCGCTCTCCTGCTCCAGCGGAGCGAGGGGAGGGCGGACGTCCGGGGTGGTGCCGAAGATGCGCGAGAGGGCCCACTTCACAGGTACGGGGCTCGACTCGCAGAAGAGGGCCTCCGCGATTGGCGCGATCCTCGCAGCGAGCGTGTTTGCGCGCTCAGGGTCGCGCTCTGGGCCCCCGACACGGAAGAGGTCGCTGATCTCTTGAGGTAGCAGGTTGGCGGTCACTGTGATCGAGCCGCGCGCGCCTAACGCGACGTACTCCGCGAGGAGGGAGTCCTCTCCACAGAAGAGGTCAAGCGCTCCGAGGGCGAGGTGACGCCGCGCGCGCTCAAGGCCCGGGGCAGCCTCCTTCACGGCGACGATGTTCTCGTGGGTCTGAGCGAGCTCAGCGGCGAGGTCGGGGTCGAGGTCACACCCGGTGCGACCGGGGTTGTTGTAGAGGAAGATCGGAAGCTCGGTCGCAGCGGCGACCTCACCGTAGTGCAGGCGAAGTCCGTTCGGGGAGGGCTTGTTGTAGTAAGGGGTCACGACGAGGATCGCGTCGATCCCGACCTCGTCCGCATAGCCTGCGAGCTGAACGGTCTCAGCTGTGCTGTTTGTGCCGACCCCTGCCATCACAGGTAGGCGTCCAGCGGCTTGCTCCGCTGCGAAGCGCATGAGCCTGCGCTGCTCGAACTCAGTGAGGGTGACGGACTCGCCGGTAGTGCCGCAGACGAGCAGCCCGTCCGTCCCCACCTCGGCGTGATAGTCGATCAAGGCGTCGAGCTGGCGCAGGTCGAGCGTGCCGTCGCGGAAGGGCGTCGGCAGCGCGACGAAGCTCCCGTGCAGCGGGGAGTGCGGGCTCAAGAGACGGCCTCCTCGATCGCGGCCTTCATCTCGCGGACGGCGGCATCCACACCCACGGTGAGGGCCCGCGCGACGATCGCGTAGCCGATGTTGAGCTCTTGCACGTGAGGCAGGCGGGCGACGGGGCCGACGTTCTCAAGCGTAAGCCCATGCCCAGCATTCACCCCGAGTCCCAAGGCGTGAGCGCGCTCACAGGCTGCGTGCAGCCGCTCGAGCTCCTGCTCTACCTCCTCTGGTCCGGCGTTCGCGTAGGTCCCTGTGTGGAGCTCGACGTAGGCGCAGCCGGCCTCCGCTGAGGCCTCAAGCGCGCTCTCCTCGGGGTCGACGAAGGCGCTCACGACCCCGCCTCGTGCGCTGAGGGCAGCGCTCACTTCACGGACTCGCTCGAGCTCAGCGTGGACGTTGAGCCCGCCCTCGGTCGTCAGCTCTTCTCGGCTCTCGGGGACGAGGCAGAAGAGCTCCGCGCCCGACTCGAGCGCGATCCCAACCATCTCGGGCGTGAGCGCGAGCTCGAGGTTCAGCGGCGTAGTGACCGCCTCCCGGAGCCTGCGAACGTCCTCATCTTGGATGTGGCGTCGGTCAAAGCGCAGGTGGCAAGTGATCCCGTCTGCGCCGGCGGCCTCGCATGCGAGCGCCCAAGAGACGGGGTCGGGGAAGGCTTCGCGCCTAGCCTGACGCACGGTCGCGACGTGATCGACGTTGACGTGTAAGCGGACGGGGGGCATGCCTCGGCATCCTAAGGATCACGAAGTGTCGATCCAAAGAAGTCCTAATCTCAACGAGGACCTCAGGCGTTGGAGCGAGGGCGATAGGGGCCCGCTCAGCGTGTCACTCTGCTGGAGGATGTCGGCGCGCTCGCTGAGCCCGTATCCTCCCTCCGTGCGCATCATCTCAGGAGAGCACCGAGGCAGACGGATCGCTGCGCCCCCTGGGCGGGGGACGCGACCGATGCTGGACCGGGTGCGTGAGGCCGTCTTCTCGTCACTAGGCGAGCTCGTAGATGACGCCGCGGTGCTCGACCTCTTCTCTGGCTCCGGCAGCCTCGGCTTAGAGGCCTTGAGCCGCGGCGCGGCGCGCGCGCGCTTCGTCGAGCAGGGGCGTGACGCCCTCAAGGCGCTCAAGGAGAACGTCGCGGCGCTCGGTCTGACCGAACGCGCGGAGGTCTTCTCCTGTGACGCCCTCTCCTAGCGCGCGCGCGCCGCGTCGCCTGGAGCCGACGGGCCTTGGGCTGACCTCGTCCTCCTAGACCCGCCCTACCCGATGATCGAGGGCGAGGAGCGCGCCGCAGTCTTGGAGCTCGTCGAGACCCTGCGAAGCGAGGTCCTCCGTGATGGGGGAGTGATCGTATTGCACGCCCCGAAGCGCGCGCTCAAAGCAGAGGAGTTCGGACCTGACAGCAGGGTCGAAGAGCGCACCTACGGCAGCACCGCGATCTGGTACTTGAGCTGAGCCTCAGCGCTCAGTCTTCGCCGCGATCAGTCGGTCGGGAGAGGATGAACCAGACGCCAAAGACGCCGAATGCGGCGACGAGGGCGCGCAGTTTGTTCTGCTCAGCAGAGATCCCGAAGAGGACCGCGTAGCCGATGAACAGGCTGGCGAGTGTCGAGCCGAGGAGCTTGATGCTCGGGCGCAGGCCGTGACCCGCCCGGTACCGTACGACCTGGGCGCCGAAGATCGGATTCGTGATGACCCAGCTGTAGAAGCGCTCTGAAGAGCGCGCGAAGCAGGCCGCAGCGAGCAGCATGAAGGGGGTCGTTGGGAGGCCTGGGATCACGATCCCGACGGAGCCTAGGGCGACGAAGGTGAGCCCCAACGAGAGCCACAGCCCGCGGGTGAGCGGGTTTCGTGAGACCTGAATCTCAGCGGGCTCTTCTCTTTCTGTGCTCATAAGGCTCCGGGTCGTCCCGAGAGTGTGGGTTCCTATAGGGGGTCTATGTCACGCAATCTAGGGACTTCGTTGCAACCGGCGCCTCTCTTGCTGATCCTTCCAGGGCTGTGTTGGTTGAGCTCTCCATCCGGGACCTCGCGCTGTTCGAGGACGCGACCTTCTCCTTCGGGGGAGGGTTGAATTGCATCACTGGTGAGACAGGGGCTGGAAAGAGCCTCTTCATCGGCGCCTTGAAGCTCCTCCTTGGGGAGCGCCCCAAGGGCAAGCTCGTGCGCGAGGGCGCGCGAGAGGCCCGCGTTGAGGGCTTGTTTCAGTTCGGCGCCGGAGAGGTCCCGGCGAGGCTGCGAGAGCTCCTCACCGAGCACGCGCCAGAGCTCCTTGAAGACCTCTCTGCTGATGAGGACCTAGAGCTCGTCTTGGTCAGGCGCTTGCGCGCGGACGGTAAGACTCAGGGGAAGCTCAACGGCCAGGTCGTCACGCAGCGTCTCCTCCGCACCCTCTCCAGCTCCCTCGTTGAGATCCACGGTCAGCACGAAGGCCAGAGCCTCTTCGAGGCGCGCGAGCAGATCTCTCTGCTCGACGCCTACGGCGGACATGAGGAGCTCGTCGAGACCTACCGAGGGCTCAGGTCCGAGTGGGCTCGGCTCTCAGATGTACTCACCTCTTTTGAGGAGGGCGCGCGCAGCCGCACAGACCGCCTCGACCTCGTTCGCTTCCAGCTCAGCGAGCTCGATGAGGCGGGGCTCTCTGTTGAGGCGGGCCGGGAGCTCAGCGAGGAGCGCGAGCGCTTGCGTCACGCCGAGGACCTCACTCGCGAGGTCGGCGGCGCCCTTGAGGGGCTAGATGGCGAGGAGGGCTCAGCTATCGCGCGCGTGCACTCTGCGCTGTCCGCGCTCGAGCGCTGGGAGGTGAAGATCGCAGACCTCGGCGAGCCCGCGGAGGCGCTGCGCGAGGCCTCCTTGCACATGTCTGAGGCCTCAGAGTCACTCGCTCGCTTTCTAGGTGGAGTGGAGGTCTCCCCTGGTCGCCTCGAAGAGGTCGAGAGCAGGCTCGCGGGCTACGAGCGCCTCGCCAAGAAACATGGGACAGACCTCACAGGCCTCGTCGCCCTCCAGGCGCGGCTCGCAGAAGAGCTCGCAGAGCTCGAGGCTGGCGCGGGCAGCCCCGAAGAGCTCGAGCGAGAGGTGCGCGCCGCTGAGGCAAAGCTCGGCGAAGCCGCCGACGCGTTGACGGAGCAGCGGCGCGCCCTCCGGAAGAAGCTCAAGGAAGCCGTGGAGGTCTCACTCAAAGACCTCGGCCTCGAGCGCGCCGAGTTCGGCGTCTCTGTGGAGGAGCGCGGACAGCTCGCCGCGGACTCGCCCAACGTCAGCCCTTCGAGCGCCGCTCGCTTCGGTCTAGACGGCGCGGATGCGGTCGCCTTTCAGTTGGCCGCGAACCCAGGCGAGGGCCTGAGCCCTCTCTCAGAGGTCGCCTCGGGAGGTGAGGCGGCGCGCATCCTCCTCGCCCTGCGCGGGGCCCTAGCAGCCCGACAGACCATCCCGACTCTGATCTTTGATGAGATCGACTCAGGCGTCGGCGGACGCCTCGCGCCGCGGGTCGGGGCGCACCTGCGTGAGCTGGGAGAGCACCACCAGATCCTCTGTGTGACGCACCTCCCCGCCGTCGCCGCAGCCGCTCACCGCCACCTCAGGGTAGAGAAGCGCACTGAGGGGGGCAGGACGAGGACCTGGGTCCAGGAGCTCTCCGAGGGAGATAGGGTCTCAGAGGTCGCTGACATGATCAGCGGCGGAGCTGACGCAGATACGGCTCAGGCGGAGGCCCGCAGGCTCCTCCAGGAAGCCGTGGGGTGAGCCCAGAGAGGGCGATCTCAATGTATGAACCTGGAGCGTGGGCAGCGCTCGTGCCCTTCAGCCCTTAGACTCTCCCCGTCATGAGTGATCCTGACACCGAGCGAGAGAGCATCGGAGAGCCGCTGCAGCTGAACCGAATCTTCATGGAGAAGATCTGGGGCGGGCGCGTGCTCGAAGAGACGCCGGGGATCGAGATCGAGGTTGAGGGCCCGGTCGGCGAGACCTGGGAGCTCGTTGATCGCGAGGACCACGTCTCCGTCATCAGAGGTGGAGGCTTCGCTGAGCGCTCTCTGCGCGGGCTGATGATGTCCTCTCCCGAAGCGATCTTGGGTAAGACCTCTCCGTCAGAGAGCGGTCACTTCCCCATCATGATCAAGTACTTGTGCGCGACCAAGCCGCTCTCGGTGCAGGTGCACCCGGACAACAAGGCCGCTGAGCGTCTGGGCTTCAAGGGTGAGGGAAAGCACGAGTGCTGGTATGTCCTCGCGGCAGAGCCTGACAGCTTGATTTACCTCGGCTTGAAGGAGGGGGTAGATGCCTCGGAGTTCGTCGACGTAGCCGACACGAGCGGGGTCGTCGACCACCTGCAGCACTTTGAGGTGAAGACAGGTGACTTCATCGATGTCCCCGCGGGCACGCTCCACTCCATCGGGGAAGGGATCACCCTCGTCGAGGTGCAGGACAACGCAGACGTCACCTTTCGCCTCTACGACTGGGATCGCTCTGGCTTGAACGGTGAGCCGCGAGAGCTCCACAAGGAGCAGGCCTTAGTCTCCGTAGATTGGGACGCTCGCCCTGTCGGGCCGGCCCGACCCGAGCTTCAAAGCTGCGGCGGCGGTAACCACTGCGCGCAGCTCATTGAGGCTGAGCGGTTCTCAGTGAGCCTCTACGACTTGGCGAGCTATCAAGAGTTCGACGCGAGTGAGCGCGCTGCTGCTTATGTGCTGGTCGAAGGCCGGGCGCGGATCGCGGCGGGCGAGGAGCGCTGGTCGATGGAGGGCGGAGACACCTGGCTCGTGCCGGCCTCCTTCGGATCGCACCGGGTGATGCCCGAGGGCGAGCAGGCCAAGCTCCTGCGGGTTGAGACGAGGGGGTAGTTCGTGAGTCCTGCGAAGAAGAAACGCTCCGCCAAGCAGAAGCGCGAGCAGCGAGATCGTCACGAAGCTGGCGCCCGAGCACACAGCGCGAGGCTCGCGAGAGGGCGCGGCAAGAAGAAGGCTGTGACTCGCCGGAAGGCGCAGGCTGGCAGCGGTCGCCCTGCGGCGCCCTCGGTCCGAGAGGACGGCATGGTCCGCCTCAACAAGTACCTCGCTGATCACGGGATCGCTTCACGCCGTAAGTGTGACGAGCTCATCTCCAGCGGGATGGTCCTCGTGGACGGAGAGCCGGTCGTCGAGCTCGGCACTCGCATCGACCCGACGACACAGACCGTCGAGGCGGGTGGGACGGTCCTCAAGCCTGAGGCGGCCCTGGAGAAGCGCTACTACCTCCTCAACAAGCCCAAGGGCGTCGTCTGTACGAACCAGCCACGTGAGCAGCGGCAGCGCGCGGTGGACCTCGTGAATGACAAGACGAAGGGCCGCATCTATACGGTCGGTCGCCTCGACGAGGAGAGCGAGGGGCTGATCCTCCTCACCAATGACGGAGACTTCGCGCACCGCGTGATGCACCCCTCCTTCGGGATCGAGAAGAGCTATCGCGTGAAGCTGCGCGGGCAGCTCGAAGGGGAGGCGCTAGAGCGAGTCCGCGCAGGCGTGCAGCTCGCAGAGGGTAAGACCGGCGGCGCACGAGTCACCGTGCGGAAGCGTGGCCGGGACTTCACGCACGTCGTGGTCACCCTCCATGAGGGGATGAACCGAGAGATCCGGCGGGTCTTCGCGAAGGTCGGCTACAAGGTCATGAGCCTCGAGCGCTCGCGCATCGGAAACCTCACTGGTCGCGGCCTCCGCTCAGGCTGGTGGCGCCGCCTGAAGCCCACAGAGGTCAAGGACCTGCTCGCCGGCGCTCCCGCACAAGAGGAGCGCGACGCACCTCGTCGAAAGAGCAGCAGTCGAGGGGCAGGGAAGATCAAGGGCGGCAAGACGCGCGTGACGGCGAGCCGCCGTGGCGCAGCGCGGCCTTCTGGTGGCTATGGGACAAAGAACGCCAAGCCCAAGAAGAAGCACCTCGCGCCGAAGAAGGGGAAGAGGGGATGAGCGCGAGACGTTCAAAGCAGGCTGCCGCGAAGCCGACGAAGGCAGGCGCCGTTATCCATGAGCATCGCCTGAAGAACGGCCTCCGCGTCCTGATCGCAGAGCGTCACGATGACCCCGTCGTCGCCTCGATGGTCTTCTACGGGGTCGGATCGCGTCATGAGGCTGAGGGGGAGGCCGGGGTCTCCCACTTCCTCGAGCACATGATGTTCAAGGGGAGCGCGCGCTTCGGTAAGGGAGAGGTGGACCGGATCACCACTGTCCTCGGCGGGAGCAACAACGCGTTCACGACGCCTGACCACACCGCGTATTGGTTCGAGCTGGCCTCGGATCGCTGGGAGGTCGCGCTCGACATTGAGGCCGATCGCATGCAAGGGCTGACCCTCGACCCGCATGAGTTCGCATCAGAGAAGAAGGTCGTCCTCGAAGAGCTCTCAATGGGACAAGACGAGCCCTGGCGTCGGCTCACTCAGGCCGTGACAGAGGCGATGTTCAAGCGGCACTCGTACAGGCGCCCCGTGATCGGCTACGAGGACGTCTTGCGAGGGATGAGCATCGAGACCATGCGCGCCTACTACGAGCGTCACTATCACCCGGGGAACGCAGTCCTCGTGATCTGTGGTGACGTCAACCCGCGGCGGGCGCTCAAGGCCGCGCGGGAGCGCTTCGGCTCGATCCCCGCCGGGCCGAAGCCCTCGGAGAGCGCGGCCGGGCTCATCGCAGAGCCCGCCGGCGAACAGCGCGTCACGACGCACTGGGATGACTCGAGCCGCAGGCTCGTGATGGTCTGGCCGACAACGGTGGTCGGTTCGGATGAGGACTACGCCCTCGACGTGGTCACGGCGCTGCTCACCCACGGGCGCCTCTCTAGGCTCCAGGCCCGGCTCGTTCATGATGAGAAGCTCGCCGTGAGCGTCTCGGCTGCGAATGACGCCCGCGTGGACTCAGGCGTCTTCTGGCTCTACGCAGAGTGCGCTGACGGCGTCGATCCTCGCACGCTTGAGCGCGCGATCGACGATGAGCTCGCGCGCTTAGCTTGTGAGCGACTGCCACAGAGCGAGCTCCGCAGAGCGAAGAGGATCCTCGAGGCTTCCGACGCGCACGAGTCGGAGACGGTCAGCGACATCGCTGAGGAGCTCGGCGAGTTCGCGGTAGACGCGCACTGGCGCTTGGCTGTCGAAGGCGTCGAGCGTAACGAGGCCGTCACAGCTGTGGCCGTGAAGGAGGCGACCGCTCGCTTCCTTACGCCCTCCCGCCGAGTGATCGGCTGGTCGCTGCCCGAGGGGGAGCGCGTATGACGACTCAAGCGCGCCGCCCCAGCGGTGGAGTCCGACTCTCTGTCCCTGTCGAGCGCTACGAGCTCAAGTGCGGAGCCTCTCTCTTGGTCTCGCCCAGACCTGGCGCCCCGGTGACAGCGCTCGAGCTGCACCTCAAGGGAGGTCCATCTCTTGACCCCGCCGGCAAAGAGGGCACGGCCTACCTCACGAGCGCGCTCCTCTCTCAAGGTACGGAGAAGTGGTCTGAAGAAGAGCTCGCGGCTCAGCTTGAGCCTATGGGAGCGCAGATCATCGGCTCAGCCTCAGGCTTGGCGGCGCGAGTCGAGGGGAAGGAGTGGCGGTCTCTCGCCGCGATCTTGGCAGAGATGATCTTGAGGCCGACCTTCCCCACGGATCGCGTGAAGCTGCAGAAGCAGCGCCTGCAGCACCGGCTGCTCGTAGAGCGAGAGAACCCGCAAGCGCAGGCGCGCCTCGGCTTCCGAAACCTCATCTATGGTGACCACTGGATGGGTCGGGCGCCCTACGGCTCGCTCGAGACCGTCTCGAAGATCAACGCGCGGACTCTGCGCACACACCACAGCCGCGCTTGGGTCAGCAACCGCGCAACGATCGCTGTTTGTGGTGACGTGGAGGGGCCGGCTGTGAAGCGCCTCTTTGACCGGCTCCTCAAGGGGTGGGCGCCCGGCAAGCTGCTGCAACCGCGCAAGCCGAAGTTCCCTAAGCGCGGGGTGCGCGTCTCCTTGCATGAGGCCCAGCGCCGACAGGCGCACCTCTTCCTCGGCCACCTCGGGGTCCGGCGCTCAGACCCGGACTATCCCGCGCTCGTCGTCCTGGATCATGTCCTAGGTACGGGGCCGGGCTTCACGAACCGGATCGCCCGACGCCTGCGTGACCAGCTCGGGCTCGCATACACGGTCCACGCGAGCATCTCGTCCTCTGCTGGCGTCAGTCCTGGAATGTTCACTGCTTACATCGGGACGAGCCCTGAGAACGTCGAGACCGCCATCGGAGGCTTCCTCGACGAGATGGAGCGCATACAAACAGAGCCCGTCACCGAGGCCGAGCTGGACCTCGTCAAGGGGTACCTGATCGGCTCCTTCCCGATGGGCTATGAGCGCGCCGCGCGCAGGGCCTCCTACCTGATCGCCTCTCACATCCACGCCTTCCCGGATGACTACCTCGAGACGCTCCCGCGCGCCTTTGAGGAGGTGACGCCAGCGGACATTCAGCGGGCGGCGAAGAAGCACTTGCACCCCCAGGCGTGCTGCATCTCTGCCTCTGGGCCAGTGAAGCGCGCGACCTTGAAGGCTGCGCTGCGTCGCTAGATCGGGCGAGCCCCGCGGCGCAAAGGTGAGGTATGTGCAGGCCTCGACCGATATGCTTGGGATTCGCGAGAACCCGACGCATACACCGAGATCATGCCCTCCAGACTCTCACGCCTTTCTGCCCCCCTTGGGCTCTGTTTCGCTCTCTCCCTTTGCGCATGCTCGGGAGAGCCTGCGCGACAGCCCGCTGACCAGGGCGGGTCAAGCTCACCGGCAGAGCTCCCTCAGGCGATTGAGGTGCCCAAGCCGAGCGAGCCTGTCGTCCACCTTGAGACGGTAGAGGACCTCTCCGAGGAGATCGCGGACTGGCTGCTCGACTTCTCAGACAAGCTGCGCCGCCGCGACCTCTCTGCCGCCTCAGAGTGGCTGCGGGAGGACTTCGCAGGGCATTCGATCGCCGGATTGGGCGTGGCTCGGGAGACCGCGCTTGAGCTCGATGCGGTCCGTATGGAGTACGACGTCTCCGCGCTCGAGGTCGTCGGGCGAGGAGACTTCCTCGACGGGATCGAGGAGCACATCGGGGCCTGGGAGACCATGGACTCCGTGATCTGGAAGACCAAGGGCGCTGAGTTTCAGAGCGGCCGCGAGCGCTGGGGGAAGGTCAAGGTGTGGATGCGTTACATCGGCACCCACGCCAGCGGCGGGCGCGCCTCTCTCTCGGGCTATGCATATCTGCTCGTCCGAAAAGAGCGCGCGAAGTGGGGGATCGAACAATTTGAGCTGACCTCGCTGCAGCTTGAGCGTCGCGAGGGGCCGATCTTCACAAATGTGGCGACCTCTACGGGCGTTGCTCACCAAGGCCTGCGCTTCGGCCAGCCGGGCAACCAGAGCTACGCGTGGAACGGCTCGGCGTCTGCTGACGTGAACGGTGACGGCCTGTGGGATGTCTTCCACCCGAGCGACGGTCGGAACTTCCTCTATATCGCGACGCCTGAAGGGACCTTTGTTGAGGAGGCCGAGGCCCGCGGCGTGCTACAGCCGGACATGGGGACCGGCGCGGTCTTCTTCGACTTCGACAACGACGGCGACCAAGACCTCTTCGTCGCGCATGAGGGGTGGCTGACGGATGAGGGCGAGCTGCGCGGGCAGACCTCGAAGCTGTATCTGAACGACGGTGAGGGCGTCTTCGCGCTGGTCACGGATGACATCGGCTTGGAGGTCCCGCTGGTCGGCTACTCGGCGACGACCTTCGACTACGACATGGACGGCTGGCTGGACGTCTACGTGTGCGGCTACGGGCGCCTCGAAGCGGAGCACAACAACTCGTGGATTGACGCGACAAACGGCAAGCCCAACGGTCTCTTCCGGAACATCAAGGGTGAGCGCTTTGAGGAGGTCGCGGAGCAGGCTGGCGTTCAGGCTGGCTACTGGTCTTACGCCTCAGCCGCAGCGGACTATGACCTCGACGGTGACCTCGACCTCTACGTCGCGAACGACTATGGCCTGAACCGCTTCTATCGCAACGAGGGCGACGGCACCTTCGCCGAGGTGGCTGAAGAGCTCGGCCTCTTGGACCGCGGCAATGGCATGGGCGTGTCCTTTGGCGACCTCAACAATGACGGCCTCTTGGACATCTACGTCGCCAACATGTCTTCCACGGCGGGGAACCGCATCTTGGATCGCCTCAAGGATGAGGTCGATGCTGAGACCTTCGAGATGCTGAAGAAGACGGCTGCAGGAAACACGATCTTCATTCGCTCTGGGGACGGCTTTGAGGCGCTGCCGCTTGAGGCCGGCGGGGTGAACGCGAGCTGGGCGTGGGCGCCGATCCTCTGTGACTTCGACCTAGACGGGCGCACGGACATCTTCGTCACGAACGGCTTCGTGACAGGAGAGCTCGCGCACGACACATGAAGCACCCTTTGGCGCCACGTGGTGGCGTCCACAGCAGAGTGTGAGACCGACGGCGTGTTTGAGAAGCAGCAGGTCGGGAGCGACGCGTACGTCTCCAGGCATATGCGCCAGATGTCGGAGGGAGGCCGCAGCTTCAGCGGGAACGAGCGTGACAAGCTCTTCATCAACCGCGGCGACGGCACCTTCGCAGACTGCTCGGACCTCTCTGGTTGTGACGACCCGAACGATGGTCGCGGCGTCATCGCCGCAGACTTCGATGACGACGGAGACGTCGATATGTTCATCCACCACACCCAGCGTGAGCGCCACACCCTGCAGCGCAACGAGCTGGGTCAGGGTGGCGGCTTCATCAAGGTGCGCTTGCGGGCGACCACCGCTCAATACGAGGCCATCGGAGCAACCGTAGTCGTGCACGGACCTCACGGTCCCGTAGCGGATGTCTTGAGCAGGGGCGCAGGCTTTGTGTCGTGCCAAGCTCCTGAGCTCATCTTTGGCCTCGGCGAGGCCGAGAGCGCGCGGGTCGAGGTGCGCTGGGTCGGCGGCGGTAAGGAAGACTTCGGGGTCGTCGAGGCCGGCAGCCGCGTGCTCCTCGTCGAGGGCGCTGGCGCGCCTGAGCCCTTCCAGGCGCTGCCGCGCCCGCTGCCGGACCCGCTCCCCTTGGGGTTGAACATCGAGCTAGGGAAGGACATCGGCGACCTCCTGTTGAAGGACGCAGAGGGCGAGGTCCGCACGGTCAACACCCGCGAGCTCACGAGTGACGGAGAGCTGTGGATCAACTTCTGGGCGAGCTACTGCGGACCCTGTGTCGCCGAGCTGCCGCTCCTCGATGAGATAGACGGGACGAAGGGACGCCGCGTCCTCCTCGTGAGCGCTGACGCGCCCGGTGATGTGGAGCGCGCGAAGGCTCTCGCTGCTGAGCGCGCGCCAAGCCTCGCTCCTTACTTCATCGCCACTGACGCTGAGGAGACAGAGAACGCTCGCATGATCACTGCTCTGGTCGACCTAGAGCGTCTCCCCATCCCGACCACATTGGTGTTCGACTCTGAAGGTGAGCTCATCCGCGTGATCCGCGGTCCCGTCGAAGAGGAGTGATCCTGTCGTCTCTGCGGCTAGCATGCAGATCATGAGGACCTCACGCACAGCGACGCGCTCGCTCGCGCTTACGGCCGCGCTCTTCTCGGCTGCTTGCGCTGAGCCTGCCGCTGAGCGCCCTCACGTCGTCCTCATCAGCTTAGACACTCTCCGGGCCGACCGGCTGTCTTGCTATGGGCATGAGCGGGAGACCTCACCGCGCCTCGACGCCCTAGCGAGCGAAGGCGTGCTGTGTGAGGAGGCCGTCTCGACGAGCTCGTGGACGCTGCCCTCTCATTGGTCGATGCTCACGGGCCTACCTGTGAGCGTTCACGGTGTCTGCGATGAGCAGCTCTGGAACCTTCGACCGGGAGAGGATGAGCTCAAGCTGCCGTCTCGGGGGAGCTTCGTGAGCGAGCTCCTGCAGGAGGCTGGCTACGCCACGGGGGGCTTCTATAGCTGGATCTACTTGGAGGAGAAGTTTGGGTTGGGGCCGGGCTTCGAGACCTATGAGCGTCACGGGCTCTTTGGCTGGGACCACCCGAAGATCAAGCCGCAGGCTGACGCGGCGAGAGAGCTCGATGATCGCGCCGCCCAAGAGGCCATAGGTCGCGCTCTCCAGGAGGAGTATCCAGAGCTGTTCGACATAGGCCGGCCTACAGCGCCAGAGGTGGTTGACCGAGGTCTCGAGTGGCTTCGAGCTGAGGTCGCTGACGGTGACGAGCAGCCGATCTTCCTCTTCCTGCACCTCTTCGATGTGCACGACCCCTACACCCCGCCCTCACCTTACGACGAGCTCTACGATCCAGACTACGAGGGGCCCATCGACGGGCGCGACATCACTGGCGCGGAGTCGCTCGTTCACAAGGACATGCCTGCGCGTGATCTCGAGCATCTCCTCGCTCTCTATGACGGCGGCATCTCTTGGATCGACTCGGAGGTGGGGCGCGTGCTCGACGCCCTCGAAGAGCTCGGCCTCACGGAGGACACCCTCGTGGTGATCACCTCGGACCATGGCGAGGAGTTCTTCGAGCACGAGCGAAAGACGCACCGTAAGCAGCTCTATCGCGAGTCCGTTCATGTCCCGCTCCTCCTGCGTTGGCCTGGGGAGCTGCCCGAGGGCGCGCGCATCACTGGGCCGACGGGAATCATAGATGTCGCGCCGACCATCCTTAGCGCTGCGGGCCTCCCGACCCCCATAGCCTCTCCGGGGGTCGATCTCGCTCGACTCGCTCACGAAGGCGGTGAGAGCCGAGGCACCTATCTGACCGAGCTCCTGCTCTTTGAGGCAGGGCCCATCCCCACTCGCAGGCTCGGGCTCTTGACCCGTGATCGGCACTACCTCTTCCGCGGGCATAAGCCTGGTGAGCCTTGGCAGATAGAGGCTTACGACCTCACAGTGAATCCTGAGCAGGCGGGGCCTCCGCAGGTCTTGGACGCTGACTCTCGCGAGGCCAGCGCCGCGCTGGCGCTCTTGGATGAGCTCCGGGTCGAGTACACCGAGCGTCGCGACCTCGCCGCCCCCCGCGGCGAATCGACTGAGGCTCTCGACGCCTCCGACCGCGCGCAGCTCGACGCCTTGGGCTACACCGGTGGCGACGCGGCGCTCTCAGGGGTCGACTCTGGACGCCTCTGCCTCGACGGCTGCGTCTGGCCAGGGGGCTGAGCGCAGGCTCGCGGTAAGATGCCTCCATGGCAGCCCAGCTCTCTCCGGTCTTCATCTACTCGGAGCGCTACACCTTCGTGCTCCCGCCCGGCTACGGGAACGTCCATCTCTTCGACGGGGAGAAGTTTCAGAGGGCCCTCGCTGTGCTGGAAGAGCGTGGCATCTCTCTTCAGGGCCGCGTCATAGAGCCGGTCGAGGTGACCCGTGAGGAGCTAGAACTCGTCCATGACTCGGGCTACCTCGACTCGCTCACCTCCTCAGCGGTCATCGCAAACATCCTGGAGGTTGAGGCGCTCGCGCAGGTCCCCTTTGAGACGCTCGATGAGCTCGCGCTCACCCCGATGCGCCTAGCGAGCGGCGGCACCATCCAAGCCGTGCGCGCGGCCTTTGACGCGGGCGTGGCGGTGAATCTCTCTGGCGGCTACCACCACGCGAAGCGCGCGAAGGGCGAGGGCTTCTGCGTCTACTCTGACATCGCCGTCGCGATCGAGGTTGCGCGGGCGGAGCGCCGGCTCGAGCGCGTGATGGTGGTCGACCTAGACGTCCATCAGGGCAACGGCGTCGAGGCCATCTACCAAGGAGACCCGGGGGTCGAGGTCTTCGATATGTACAACTTTCAGATCTACCCCATGGGAGACGCCGACGCTCGCGGCGGGATCCGCTGGGACCATCCGCTCCCAGGCGGGATCGATGGGCCGGAGTACGTCGGGCGGTTGAGCGCGCACCTGCCAGCGGCGGTCGAAGAGTTTCAGCCCGAGCTCATCTTCTACAACGCCGGCACCGACATCTTCGCGGGGGATCCGCTGGGTGATCTGCAGGTGGATGAGGCGCACGTCCTCGAGCGTGATCGCCTCGTGATCGAGGCTGCTGTCTCTCGAGGGACCCCCGTGGCCATGGTCCCGAGCGGGGGCTACACCGACGACAGCCACCGCCTCCTCGCGAACGCCTTAGAGCACGTCGCGGGCTTGGCTTGAGAACGAGAGAGGCCCGCGCGGCTGGTGCCGAGCGGGCCTCTCCTGAGTTGCTGAGGTCGTCTAGTGCATGTGGCCGGCGCCAGCAGGCTCCGGGTCCCCAGGCATGTCGGAGACGAGGGCGTCTGTGGTGAGCAGGAGGCTCGCCACGGAGGCCGCGTTCTCGAGCGCGGTGCGAACGACCTTGGTCGGGTCGATCACGCCAGCAGCGACGAGGTCCTCGTAGGTGTCTGTGGCGGCGTTGTAGCCGTGGGTCCCGCCCTCAGAGCGAACCGTCTGGACGATCACGGAGCCATCTTGACCGGCGTTCGCGGCGATCTGGCGGATGGGTGCCTCGATCGCGCGGCGCACGATGCTCGCGCCGACCTTCTCGTCACCTGACAGGTCGAGCCCCTCGATGGCGCTGATGCAGGAGAGGAGGGCTACGCCGCCGCCGGGGACAATGCCCTCTTCGACGGCCGCGCGGGTCGCGTGGAGGGCGTCCTCAACGCGTGCCTTCTTCTCTTTCATCTCAGCCTCAGTGGAGGCGCCGACGTTGACCTTGGCCACGCCACCGGAGAGCTTGGCGAGGCGCTCTTGGAGCTTCTCGCGATCGTAGTCAGAGCTCGTGTTGTCGATCTCTGCCTTGATCTGCTCGATGCGACCCATGATCGCGTCCTTCTCACCGGAGCCCGCGACGATCGTCGTGGTGTCCTTGTTGACGATGACCTTCTTGGCCGTCCCGAGCATCTCGAGGGTGGTGCCCTCAAGGGTGCCGCCGGTCGCTTCGAAGACCGGCTGGCCGCCAGTCAGGACACCGATGTCTTCCATCATGGCCTTGCGGCGCTCCCCAAAGCCCGGCGCCTTGATGGCGCAGCAGGGGAAGGAGCCGCGGAGGCGGTTCAGCACGAGGGTGGCGAGCGCCTCACCTTCGACGTCTTCAGCGACGATGAGGAGGGGCTTGCCGGTCTGAGCGATCTGCTCGAGGAGCGGGATCATGTCTTTCACCGACGAGATCTTCTTCTCGTGGATGAGCACATAAGCGTCCTCGAGGACGCACTCCATGCTGGCGGTGTCCGTCACGAAGTGCGGCGAGAGGAAGCCCTTGTCGAACTGCATTCCCTCGACCCATTCGACCTCAGTCTCGGTGGTCTTACCCTCTTCAACGGTGATCACGCCATCCTTGCCGACGCGGTCCATGGCCTTGGCGATCATCTCGCCGATCTCACGGTCGTTGTTTGAGGCGATGCAGCCGACCTGGGCGATGTCTTCGCTGCCAGAGACGGCCTTCGAGAGCCCCTGAAGGGAGCCGATGGTGGCGTCAACAGCAGCGTCGATCCCGCGCTTGAGGGCGACGGGGCTGGCGCCTGCGGTGACGTTCTTGAGGCCCTCGACGAAGATCGCCTCAGCGAGCACGGTCGCGGTCGTGGTGCCGTCGCCTGCCTGATCGTTGGTCTGGCTGGCGACCTGCTTCACGAGCTGCGCGCCCATGTTCTCGTAGGGGTCCTCGAGGTCGATCTCCTTCGAGACGCTCACGCCGTCCTTGGTGACGGTGGGAGAGCCGAAGGACTTCTCGATGATCACATTGCGGCCGCGGGGGCCGAGGGTGATCTTCACGGTGCGGGCGAGCTGCTGCACACCATTCTTGATGTGCTCGCGCGCCGAGGTGTCATAGCTGATCTGCTTGGCCATGGTCTGGCTCCTTGTGTGTGGGAGTTGTGGCTAGCTCAGCCTTCGATGATGGCGAGGACGTCGTCTTCGCGCATGATCATGTACTCGTCGCCCTGGTACTTGACGTCGGTGCCCGCGTAGGAGCTGAAGAGGACGAGGTCGCCGGCCTTCACGCTGAAGGTGGACTTCTCGCCGTTGTCGAGGGTGCGGCCTTCGCCGACAGCGATGACGCGACCTTCCTTCGGCTTCTCCTTGGCGGTCTCGGGGAGGATGATGCCGCCGGCGGTCATCTCTTCTGCCTCGACGCGCTGAACGAGGATGCGATCGCCCAAGGGGCGGATGGAAACGGCTGTGGTTTCGGACATGTTGGTTGCCTTCTTCTTTCTTGGTTAGTGGGAGTTGGCTTGCTTCGTAGCCCGCGGCGAGCGCCACGGGTGGATCAGTTGTTGAGCCCGAGAGTCTTCAAGACCTCGGCGCGCAGAGCGATGGGCTCGACAGGTTTGCGGAACACAGCGCGAGCGCCGGCGTTCATAGCCATCGAGGCGATGTCTAAGCCTGAGAGCAGGATGCATGGGATCTCTAACAGCTCGGACTCGACGGCTTTCAATACATCGATGCCGGTCAGACCGGGCATCTCGTAGTCGAGGACTGCGAGGTCGAGGGGCTCGCGTCGCACGATCTCTAGCGCGTCGTCGCCACGGCCGGCTTCGACGATCTCAAAGCCCGGAGCTCCGAGGAGATCGCAGACGCCCGCGCGGAGCTCTAGGTCGTCATCTGCGACCAGGATGCGGCGGTTGAGGTGCTGGGGTGCCTTCATGTTTGGGGTGCTCCGTAGAGCTTCAGGGGCCAATAAAGGCAAACGCTGTGCCATGAGGGCGAACGGGCAAGCCCCCTAGGATTACGCCCAATCCCTTTGTTTATAGAGGCTTAAGATTGTCGGCCTCTCTCCGATTTGCGGCCTCTAGGGGGTGAAGGCTGCCTGAATGGCAGGTGGCAGAGGTCGGCGGGGGAGTCGCTGTCAGGTTGGCAGGGGGGAGGAATGTGGCCTCTAGAGGGCTAGGATCGCCCCATGCGAACCCCCGTCTTCGACGCTCACGTGGACTCCCTCCAGCGCGCCCTCGACCTCGGGGACGACCTCGGGAGCGTAACTGGTGGTCACTTAGACCTCGTGCGCGGCCGCGTCGGAGGCCTCCAGGCTGTGGTCCTCGTGTGCTGGGTCGACCCAGTACACATCGAGGTGGGCGCGGCGAGAGCGCGCTGCTCGCGGCTCCTTGATCAGTACAACGCGCTGCTCGATCGGCACCCGAAGCTGGTCACCTTCGGCGGCAACGGCGCGCTGGTAGAGGAGGCGAGGCGGCACGGCCTCATCGCGGGCATCGCAGGGATCGAGGGCGGTCACTCTATCGAAGAGAGCCTGGAGCACTTAGAAGAGTTCTTCGAGGGCGGCGTCCGCGTCATGACGTTGGTCTGGAACAACCACCTCTCTTGGATCAGCTCATGCCGAGAGGGCGCGGGCCCGAGCACTCCAGCAGGCTTAAGCGACTTCGGACGCGACGTCGTTCGGCGGATGAACAAGCTCGGGATGTTGGTCGATCTCTCTCACGCCTCAGACCAGGCCTTCTATGACACGCTTGATGTCAGCGAGCGCCCTGTCGTCGCGAGTCACTCTGGGTGCCGAGCGGTGAATGATCACCCACGCAACTTGAGTGATGATCAGCTGCGCGCGCTCGGGGAGAATGGAGGAGTCATCGGGGCAGTCTTCTGCACGCCGTTCTTAGATGGAGACTGCGCGCAGGCGCTCGTTCGATTGCGAGCGAGCGCGGAGCATGAGTCGATAGACGCAGGCAGTGAGGCCGCGACGTTCTTTGCTCGCGCTCGCTTCTTACAAGAGGCTGCACCGCCGCTCCCGCTTGATCGAGTCTGCGATCACATTTGTCACGCTGCTGAGGTCGCGGGCGTAGAACACGTGGGGATCGGATCGGACTACGACGGCATCGATCACACGCCAGCCGGCCTAGAGGACGCGAGTCGTTACCCGGCGCTCGCTGCAGCCCTCCTCGAACGCGGCTTCACGGAGGCGGAGGTCGAAGGCATCTTCTGGGGCAACATGGCGCGCGCCTTTGCCCGGGCTACCGGAGAGGAGACGAGAGCGAGTGAACTTCAAGGAACGAGCGTCACGCTTCATGGGAACGGGCAAACTTAGCGCCTGATTGGGAAAAAGCCCTAGCGAGGCCTCTTTGAGCTTTGGATTGGAGGCCTGCGGACTCGGTCTCTCGCCGATCAATTTGACGACATGATAGACCTCAGCCTCATCGCGCAGCTCTCAGCTGCGGTAATCATCTACGCAGTTTGGATCTTCAGGCCCAAGATGAAGACGCCCTTTCGGTGTGCTGATGCAGGGAATCTCAAGGAAGAGTTCGAGGCCTATGGCCTGCCGGGCTGGTCTCTCTATGTCATCGGCGCGCTCAAGCTAAGCATCGCGACAGCTCTGGTTATAGGCGTTTGGGTGCCTGCTTTGATTGCTCCTGCGGCAGGTGCGCTCGCTGCGCTCATGCTCGGGGCAGTGTTCATGCACTTGAGGATGAGGGGTGACAGTCTGATGAAAGCTGCTCCTGCCTCGCTGATGCTCTTGCTGTGTCTCTTTGTGCTCATGCAGAGCCAGGGCTGATCTCCAAAGTAAAGGAGGGTACGCAGCTCTCAAGTTTCTCGTCCTAGAGACCTCGACGGGAGGCGTCAGTCGCGAGCCCGTGTTTGAGAGCGCTCTGACTCATGCGTTTCAGCAGTCGCACTCAGGAGTGCGTGCTCTTCTAGGCCAAAGCTTGCGCCCTCTCTCCTGAGGAACAGTGTGGTTTAGCCCGGCCGAAGCCGGGCTCACCATCAACATCCGCATTCAGTTGCGACACTTCACACAGATCTGCTCTCTCTCCTTCTTCCCCGACGGAGCTTGGGGGGTGTCCGCTTAGGTCGTGGGGGCGACGGATTCAACGTCAAGAGGAGTGGGGAATAAGGTGGGGTCATCGAGGGCGGCGCGCAGGATGAGGGTCGCGGCCCCTCGCGCTGTGCCTTCGATCCCAAGGGTGCTCGTGACGAGCTGTGACTGCTTGACCGAGGCGGAGGGGCTGCGCTCTCCGAGCGAATCTCTTAGCGGCCTCAGGAGAAGCTCGCCTGCTCTGGTCAGGCTCCCGCCGAACACGACAGTGGCAGGGTTGAAGAGGTTCAGCATCGCGGCTACTCCGATCGCGAGGTGGCGGCCGGCGTCTTCGACGATGAGGCGCGCGAGGCGATCTCCCTCGCCGGCTTCCTCGACGATGCGGCTCACTGTGAGGCCTCTGCGTGGCAGGACGCTCTTGGGGTGCTCGGGCCTGAGGTCATGAGCTCGCTGCACGAGCTTCTCAGTTCCCATTCGAAGGTTGAGGCAGCCGGTGAGCCCACAGACGCACTCGCCAGCGGTGGGGTCTACGGGGATGTGCCCGATCTCACCAGCGATCCCCGTCGTGCCACGGTAGATGTCGCCGTTGATGATGAGTCCTGCACCTACGGCGGTAGCGACCTTGATGTAGGCGAGGTCACGACCATCTCTGCCAGCTCCCCACCACTGCTCCGAGAGAGCGCCGAGGTTGGCGTCGTTATCCATTCCAACCGGGACGCGGTAGATGTTCTCTAGATGCTCGACGATGTTCAGGTCCTTCCACTTCGGCACGAAGAGCGGGGACAGGACCGTTGGATTCTCAGGGTTAACGGGGGAGGGGACTGAGACCCCGATGCCAACGAGGCGCTCACGGTCTATGGAGGCCTCAATGAGAGCGCCGTCTATGAGCCCACGCATGAGGCTCATCGCCCCCTCTGGGTCTTCGCGTACGTCGAAGATCTTGGAGCGCCAAGCCTTTACCTGAGAGCGGAGGTCTGTGACCGCGACTGCTATGTGTGTCGCGCCCATGTCCACGCCGACGATCGCGTGAGCGTCATCGTCGAAGCCGAGCATGATGGGTCGACGCCCTCCGCTTGAGTCGCCAGCGCCGGTCTCACTCACTAAGCCCGTCTCTAGGAGGTCAGCGACAATGGCTGAGATGGAGGAGCGGCTCAAGCCAGTCCTCCTGGCCAAGTCCGCCCTAGAGATCAGCTTCTCACGCCAAATCAGACGTAAGAGGAGGCCCCTGTGCTGGGTTCGGATCTGTGAAGCTCCGAGCACTTGGGAGGTGGCGTCCTCGCTTGAGCCGGCCCAGTGGGCGCCCGAGCTAGGTGCTAGGGGGTTTTGGAGTCGTCGAATCACTCAGTTTAGGGAGTCTTTGTGCGGCTCTCGAACAAACAAGATGCCCCTTACGCACGTTTGAGGGCACCCCGGCCAGCGAGCTTGGCTAAAAATATACTACAAACCCGCTGCAAACAGCATAACACCTTCCCAGGCTGGGGGCTTGGCGAGCTACCGGAAATCGCGAGCTGTAATAATCCAACTCGACAGCTTTGTTCACTTGAAGTACTATCTAGGTGAATGGAATAACCTACAAGGTTTCATTACGGATCCACACCGGTGGGCGCGACGTCAGCTGGGGCTTTGGGAAGCCCCTGGTATCGCGCCTCCAATCCCCTAACCAATTTCTTCTCATGCAATTTCGCATCAACAAACTTTTCCTCTCTTCGGCCCTGGCTTGCCTCGCGGCATCCACGGGTTGGGCTCAGGTAGGAACCTATAGCCAAGACTTTGAAGGCCTCGACATCTCCAACCCTGCAGCTCTCGGCGACGATGGCTGGCTCGTTGGCGCCAACGTCTTCGATCCAAACGGCAACTTCCTCTACAACTACTTCGCCTTCCCCGCACCCAACGGTGGCCCCGCATTCAGCGCGATCGTCCCTGACGGTCAGGGCGCTGGTCAAGGTGCTCAGTCGCTCGTTGTCTACAACGACTACAACAACGGCGACCACCAATGGGGAAACCTCATCGAGGCCAACTTCTTCCGTGAGACCACGGTCGCCGCGTCTGACGTCGGCAAGACCATGGTCTTTAGCTTTGACGGCGCATTCAGGGATCTAGCGGCCGGCACGACCGCGGCAGCGTTCATCAAGGTCATCGACACTAGCACCTGGGGTCTTAGCGAGTACCAAGCTGTCGACACGACCGCCTTGCCCGTTGCCTGGGACACATACACGATCTCGACAGAGATCCGTCCTGACCAGGTGGGCCACTTGTTTCAGATCGGCTTTATGAACACGACGTCTTTCTGGACTCCCTCTGGCGTGATCTACGACAACATCAGCCTTAGCGAGGCGGTGGTTGGTCCGGACGAGTGCAGCGGCGCGACCGCGATCTCCGGCGACGGCGTGTACGCCTTCGACGCCACCTCGGCGACGACCGG
>MDSW01219333.1_pt1 | contig 22270 bp, 21 predicted proteins | sample 811171 | NCBI WGS metagenome assembly MDSW01 (sample SAMN05326641, study PRJNA326480) | marine metagenome | isolation source: seawater | place: Atlantic Ocean: North West | collected 2012 | reverse complement strand
CCGAAACAGATATATCTGTTAGTCTAACTAATAAAATTTCCCTAAGAGTACCTTTCTTATCCTCTGCAATGGATACAGTAACAGAGTCAAAAATGGCTATTGCGATTGCAAACTCAGGCGGAATAGGTGTAATCCATCGAAACTTAAATATTAAAAATCAAACAAATGAAATTCTTAAAGTAAAAAAGAAAAAACTTTTGGTTGGTGCAGCTGTAGGTACAAATAAAGAAGACTTTGATAGAGCAAGGTCCCTTATGGAATCTGGTTGCGATCTAATAGTTTTAGACACAGCACATGGTCATAGTGCAAAAGTATTAAAAACTTTATCAAAGTTAAAAAAAATGAAAAATATGCCGCCAATTTGCGTTGGAAATATTGCTACTAGGGAAGCTGCAAAAAGATTATACAATTCTGGAGCAGATATAATTAAAGTAGGTATTGGCCCAGGGTCTATTTGCACAACAAGAATGGTAGCAGGAATTGGAGTCCCTCAAATTACGGCAATAATGGAAGTTAAAGAGGCTCTAAAAAATAAAAATATTAAAATAATATCAGATGGCGGCATTAAATTCTCAGGTGACTTAGCAAAAGCTATAGCAGCAGGTGCTGACGCAATTATGATGGGATCAATTTTTGCTGGCACTGATGAAAGCCCTGGAAAAAAGTTTAAGATTAAAGGAAAAATTTATAAAAGTTATAGAGGTATGGGGTCAATAGGTGCAATGTCATCCGGATCTGCTAATAGATATTTCCAAAAAAAATTCAAAAATAAATCAAAATTTGTTCCTGAAGGAGTTGAGGGAAGAGTAGAGTATAAAGGAAATGTATCTAAGATAATATATCAATTACAAGGTGGATTAAGATCATCTATGGGTTATATTGGAGCAAAAAATATAAGAGATATTTCAAAAAATGCTAAATTTACAAAAATAACAAAAGCAGGATTTTATGAAAGTATGGTTCATAGCGTTGAAATGACACAAAAAACAATAAATTATAAATTATAAATAGTAATGTTTAAAATTTTAAAAATTGTAACAATATTAATTTTATTACCTAATTTTTTACAAGCCAATACTAAATTTTTTGAGGAAGGCGTTAATCTTTTTAATGGTAAAAAATATGATAAAGCTAAATTTAAATTTGAGCAGTATATAGTGTTTAACCCAAAGGGTGAAATGGCGTATTTATACTTATCTAAAATTTTTCATGAGTTTGATAAAAAAGATTTAGAGGAACAAAATTTAAAAACTGTAATTCTTTTGAATCCCAATAATGAAGAAGCAACTTATAATTTGGCCAAATTAAAACTTGATGCATCTGATTATAAAAAGAGTAAGGAACTAAATGATAAATTGACCTTGTTCTGTAATAAGTTTTGTGATCAAAGTGAGAAGTTAAAAACCGAAATTGAGAATTTATCTAAAAAATAAATGCAATTTCAAAATAATAAGGAAAGAATATTAATTATTGACTTTGGTTCACAAGTAACCAAGTTAATAGCACGACGGATAAGAGAAATAGGTGTATATTCAGAAATTATAACACCAAAAAAAGTTTTTAAAATAAAAGATTATAACAAAATTAAGGGAATAATATTTTCAGGCGGACCTTCCACTGTTACTAAAAAAAAATTTCAAAGCGTCCCTAGAAATATATTTTTAAAAAATATACCAATTCTTGGTATTTGTTATGGTTTACAACTAATCGCTAAATTATACGGAGGAAAGATAAAATCTTCTAAAAAAAGAAGGGAATTTGGTAGAGCATTAATATTTCAAAAAAAAAAATCTCTTTTAACAAAAAAATTTTTTTCCTCTAAAAGAGCAGTATGGATGAGCCACGAAGACGCAGTAATTAAATTACCTAAAAATTTTCAAGTGATAGCTTCTACTAAAAATTCTAAATTAACAATAATTGAGAATAAGAAAAAAAATTTGTTTGGGGTTCAATTTCATCCAGAGGTAACGCATACAGATAATGGAAAACAGTTATTTAAAAATTTTGCTTTCTCAATTTGCAAAATAAGAAAAAGTTGGAATGTGAAAAATCAACAAAAAGTATTAATAAGCAGAATTAAAGATGAAATTAAAAAAGATAGAGTAATTTGTGCTTTATCGGGTGGAGTAGATAGCAGTGTAGCAGCTCTTTTGATTAATAAAGCTATAAAAAAAAAATTAATTTGTATAATGGTTGACACAGGGCTAATGAGAAAGGATGAGCTAAAAAATATTTATAAAATATTTAAAAAAAAATATAATTTAAATGTAAAACTTATTGATGCTAAAAATATTTTTTTAAAGCAACTCAAAAATATAACTAATCCAGAAAAAAAGCGAAAAATTATAGGAAGTTTATTTATTAAAATTTTTGAGAAAGAGTCGCAGAAAATCAAAAATGTAAAATTTTTAGCTCAAGGAACTCTTTACCCAGATGTTATAGAAAGCAAAACCTCCACTGGAAGCAAAACTTCAAAAATAAAGTCACATCATAATGTTGGAGGATTACCAAAGAAAATGAAATTAAAATTAATTGAACCGCTAAAAGAATTTTTTAAAGATGAGGTAAGAATATTAGGAAAATCTCTAGGTTTAAAAAAAGATATTCTTAATAGGCATCCTTTTCCAGGTCCAGGACTGGCGATAAGAATAATAGGTAAAATATCAAAAGAAAAAATTAAAATACTACAGGAAGCAGATTATATTTATATTAACGAACTTGTTCAAACAGGTCTCTACCATAAAATTTGGCAAGCATATGCTGCATTATTGCCTACAAAAACAGTTGGTGTGATGGGTGACACAAGAACTTACGAATATACATGTTTATTGAGAGCTGTAACATCAGAAGATGGTATGACCGCAGATTACTTTAATTTTCCAAAAGATTTTTTAGATAAAATTTCAAATAAGATCATAAATAATGTAAGAGGAATAAATAGAGTAGTTTATGATATCACATCAAAACCTCCTAGTACTATCGAACTCGAATAGATCATGATAAATAAAATAAATAAAATTTTAAAAAAAAAAAATAAATCAAAAATCGTAAGTTTGACTGCTTATTCAAAAAATGTTGCAAAAATTCTAGATAAATATTGTGATATAATTTTGGTTGGAGACTCAATGGCAAATGTTCTTTATGGCCAAAAAAATACCCATAAAATTAAATTAGAAACAATAATCAACCACACAAAGAGTGTAAAGAAAGGTGTTAGAAACTCGTTATTAGTTGTAGATATGCCTAAAGGCACATATTCAAATAAAAAGATTGCCAAAAAAAATGCAAGATTAGTAATGAGAGAAACTAAATGTGATGCAATTAAGTTGGAAAGCAATAATAATAATTATAATATAATTAAAGAATTAGTAAAAATTAAAATTCCTGTAATGGGACATATTGGATATACCCCTCAATTTAAAAAAAAATTTAGAATTGCAGGTGCTACAGAAATTGAGGTAAGACAACTTTTAAAAGAAGCGCTATTAATTCAAGATGCAGGAGCGTTTTCGATAGTTCTTGAGTGCCTAACTCCAAAATCTTCTGATTTTATTACCAAAAATTTAAAAATTCCAACTATTGGAATAGGTTCTTCAGTTTCATGTGACGGTCAAATTTTAGTGACCGATGACATGTTGGGATTAAGCGGATTCTATCCCAAATTTGTAAAAAAATATGCATCTTTAAATACAACAATTGAAAAAGCTGTAAAAAAATATACTAGAGATGTTAAAAAAAGTAAATTTCCCTCAAAAAATAACTTTTTAAATGGATCAAAATTTAGATAAAAAAATTGAACTTAAAAATAAACTGATTTCTCTATTAAGAGAAAATAAATTTAAAATTACAATTTTTTGTGGATTAATTATATTATTAGCTGCAATATTAGTATTTTTTAAAATACATAATGAAAATAAAAATTCCTTAATATCTGAAAAATATATTCAAGCTGGACTATATTTATCTTCTAATGAAATTGAAGATGCAAAAAAAATTTATGAAGAAATTATTTTAAGTAAGAATAAATTTTATTCTATTCTTGCGCTAAATACAATTATAGAAAAAAATCTAGAGTCTAATGAGGAAAAAATACTTAAGTATTTTAATATAATAGATAGCATCAAAATTTCTGATCAGCAAAGAGATATTTTAAGATTTAAAAAAATACTTTTTTTGATAAAAATATCTAAAATCGATGAGGCAAAAAAATTAATTTCAAAAATAAGCCCCGAATCGGAATTAAAGAGAATAGTTGATCAAATTCCCCTTAAATAAATTTGAATAATGAAAATAATAAAAATCTCTTTACTTATATTCTTATTAGGTGGGTGCTCTTTCGATACAAAATCAAGAATATGGAAAAATCAAAATCAGGGCCTATCGAGCAATGAAAATTTTAAAGAATTTGAAACTTTATCGAATGTTAACGAAACTTTTTACGAAATAATTGAATTAAGAAATAGTTATAAATTCAGAAGTTTTCAAACGGTAGAAAATAATCTTTGGTTTGATAAGTTTTATAATGGATCTAATCAATTAGAAAACTTTCAATATAAAGATCTAAACACGCTTAATTTTAAAAGTAAAAAAATTCAACGTGGTCAATTCAGTGATTACATACTTTATGATAAAGGCAATATAATTCTAAATGATAAAAAAGGTAATATAATAGTTTACTCTAAAGAAAATAGAAATATTATTGCTAAATTTAATTTTTATAAAAAAAAATTTAAAAATTTCAATTTTAATTTAAATTTAGTTTTAGATAATGATATTATCTATGTTTCAGATAATATTGGCTATTTATATGCATTAGACTATAAAAAAAATAAGTTATTATGGGCTAAAAATTACAAGGTACCTTTTAGATCTAATTTAAAAATATCCGGATCAAAACTAATTGCTGCTGATCAAATGAATCACTTATATTTCTTTGATAAGAATAATGGTAATACTTTAAAGCTTATTCCTTCAGAGGAAACGATTGTTAAAAATGAATTTATAAATAATTTAGCATTGAATAATAATAATCTTTTTTATCTAAATACTTATGGGTCTTTATACTCAATTAATATCAATAATTTAAATTTAAATTGGTTTCAAAATTTTAATCAATCTTTAGATATAAACCCAAGTAATTTATTTGAGGGCAATGGTTTAGTTTCAATTGATAACAAATTGATATTATCAACTGATAAAAATATATATATTCTAGATACAAGTACTGGCGCTATTCTTTTTAGAAAAAATTTATCGTCTTCAATCAATCCAATTATCTTAGGAAAAAATATATTTTTAGTAACCAATAATAATTTGCTTATATCAATTGATTTAGAAACTTTTGAGCTTATCTATTCATTTGATATCAATCAAAAGGTTGCTGATTTCCTCAAATCTAAAAAATATAAACTTCAATTTCAGAATATTATGATAGTAAATAACAAAATTTTTATTTATTTAAAGAATTCATATATTTTGAAATTTGATTTATATGGTAATTTAGAGAAAATTGATAAGTTACCAGCAAAACTAAATTCAAATCCAATAGTTGTTGATAATTCTATTTTATTTTTAAATAAACAAAACAAACTTACGATAGTTAATTAATTGTTTGATTTACCGCTCAGTAAAGAAAGTTGCTTAATTTTCAATCCCTGTATTTTGTCAATTGGTTTAACAGGGTATTCCCCAGTAAAATAATGATCACTGAATTGAGGGTAATTTGAATTTCTCTTATCTCCTGATAAAGCTTTATATAGTCCTTCTAAACTCAAAAATTTTAAAGTTTTTGCTTTAATGTGCTTACACATTTCGTCAATATTTTTACTGTGAGCCAATAGTTCCTCTTTAGTCGGCATATCAACACCATAATAATCAGGATATTTAATTTCTGGGCAAGCTATCCTAACGTGTACTTCTTTTGCACCACTTTCATAAAGCATTTTTACAATTTTACTGCAAGTTGTACCTCTAACTAAAGAGTCATCAATCAAAATGATTGATTTATTTTTTACAATTGTTTTAGTTGAACTTAGTTTTAATTTCACTCCCAAGCTTCTTATATTTTGTGTGGGCTCGATAAAAGTTCTACCTACATAATGATTTCTAATTAGACCTAACTCAAATCTTTTTTTTGATTGTTCTGCATATCCCATAGCAGCCGGAACACCTGAGTCAGGCACTGGAGTAACATAATCTGCCTCAATATCTGTCTCTTTTGCTAACTCTGAACCCATTTTCTTTCTAAATTCGTAAGCACATTTTCCCTCAATTAAACTATCTGGCCTTGCAAAATAAATATATTCGAATACACAAGGTCTAGATTTTTGTTTTGGGAAAGGTTTAATACTTTTTAACTCATTTTTTTCTATGATTACAATCTCGCCATTTTCAACATCTCTAACAAATGTTGCTCCTACAATATCTAATGCACATGTTTCCGAAGCAAAAATGAAAGAGTCTTTCAGTTTACCGATGACTAAAGGTCTTATTCCAAATGGATCGCGCACACCTACTAATTTTTTATTTGTCATTAAAATTAATGAATAACCTCCCTGGATTTGAAACAAAGCTTCAATTAATTTATCAATAAATTTACTTCTTTTAGATTTAGCAATTAATTGTACTATTGTTTCTGTATCACTAGTAGTTCTGAAAATTGCTCCATCTTTTACTAATGTCTCTCTTAACAATAAAGCATTCGTCAAATTTCCATTATGTGCTAAACTTAACCCACCCATGTGAAGATCAGCAAAAAAAGGCTGAATATTCCTTAGTGACGTTTCACCTGTAGTTGAGTACCTATTGTGGCCTATTGCAAAAGATCCCGGGAGTTTTTTTAAAGTATCTGAATTCGTAAAGTGATCTCCGACAAGACCTTGTCTTTTTTCAGAGTGGTAATTAATTCCATCAAATGAGACTATTCCACAACCTTCCTGACCTCTGTGCTGTAAGGCATGGAGTCCTAAAGCAACTAAAGTAGATGCATCTTCGTGATTAGAAATTCCAAATATTCCACACTCTTCTCTTAGTTTATCTGAATTAAATTTTTTCAATTTGTTCTTTCGTGTCCATGAAATCCTCACTTGAGGGAAACTCCTCAATTAGTATTTCACTACCTTCTTTAATAATATCAAAAGTTAAAGCACTCTCAGCAGATATACCCCAATTCTTATAAGGATAAAACCAATTTAAAATAGAAAATATACACACTGTTACTATGTAGCCTTTAAAAAAACCAAATAAAAACCCGAATGATTTATCTATAGATCCTACTCCTGTCCAAGTAACCACTCTACTTAAAGCTTTTCCAAGTACAACAATTGAGAAAAGAGCTATAATAAAAATTAATATTCCTAGTCCAAAATTATTAATAAACTCTGACTCAATATAATCACTAACTACTGGTTGAAGTTTTGGAACTAAAATAATTGTAATTATAACAGAAAAAACCCATTTCATGAATGAAATTAAACTTAATGAAAAACCTTTTACAAAACATTGCACAACACAAATAAAAAAAATTATAAAAACTGAAATATCGAATATATTTATATTTAAGATAAAGTCTTTGAAGCTATTAATCATTTACTTAAACTAATTTCTTCACCGAAAGGTTTATAAATTAGTAATAATTTCGGAAGTAATGTAAGAACAGAAATCATAGCCAAAAGCATAGCAATGCCAGTAAATATCCCAAAATATATTGTAGGTATAAAATTAGAGAGAACTAAAATTGAAAAACCAAAAACAATTGTTATAGAGGTATTTAATATGGCTATTCCTACTGTTCTGTGACATTTATCCAAAGTTTTTTTATAATTTTTATAATTTTTAAACTCCTCTCTAAATCTATAAATATAATGAATACTATTATCTACCGCAATTCCAATAGTAATTGCTGCAATGGTTATAGTCATCATATCTAATGGTATTCCCATTAAACCGATGATTCCAAGAATAAAGAAAGCTGCTAAAAAATTTGGTACTACACCAATTAATGATAAGACAACATTTTTGAATAGAATAAAAAACATCAAAAATATACCTAATATAACTATTCCTAATGTGAGTATTTGAGATTTAAAAAGACTTTGTAATAAATTATTAAATAATATTAATACTCCAGCAAGATTATATTCCTCTTTTTTAAACCCTAGGCTGTTACTTAAATCATAGTCAATTTTTTTTATTAACTCATCTCTTCTAAGATTTTCAAGAGAATCCTTAATTCTTATAGAAATTCTAGCCTCATCTTTATCAACTGATATATAAGGTGAGATAATCTCTTCTTTAATTTCTACAGGAATTTTACTGTATAAAACTGCAATCTCTAGACTTTGTAACTCTTTATCATTTAAATCCTCCGCTACTCTTAAAATCGAGCCAAAAGACAGAACTTTACCTATTTCTGGCAATGAGTCTAAATAGTCATGAACTTTTAAAATTTTATCCATTTTGTCTCTAGTAAACCAATACTTGGATTTGTCTTCACTATCTTGAATATCATCATCCCACTCTGAAAATTCGTCATCATCTTTATCTGTATTAGCTTGTTTATTTGGAAATTTTAAAATCACATTCAAGGGAGTCGTACCACCTAGCTCATCGTCTATTTTTTTCATTCCTTTATATATCTCGGTTTCTTTATCAAAATAATTTATAAAACTATTTTCTACTTGGAGTTTTGAGATACCGATTACACTTAATAATATGATCAAAAATGTTGTAGAAAATATATAAAGACTACTTTTTTTTGCTAATGCCCCTAACATAAAAGTAATTTTTGATTTTTCAGTATTTTTTAAGTTCATTTCACTGTTCGAAGAGAAAATACATAACAATGAAGGTAAAAGTGAAAAAGTTACAAACAAGGATACCAACAATCCTAAAGTCATCATCCAACCAAAGTCAATTATAGGTTTTATCCCACTGAATATAAGAGATAAAAATGCACAAATTGTTGTTAAAACTGTATAAAGAATTGGCATCATCATTTTTTTACTTGCCATTAATACTGTTTCATTATTTGGCAAACTAGGAAGGTCTTTTTTTAATTGTAAGAACCTTACAGTCACATGAATATTCATTGCCATATTTAGAATTAGCATTAAGGCGATGAAATTTGATGAAATTACTGTCACTTTCCAACCGAATAAACCTAATAATCCAATCATAATGATAACAGAGGTCGCGCAACCTAGTAATGGCATAATTACCCATTTTATATTTCTAAATATGAACCAAAGTGTCAAAATTATAAAAATAAAAACACCCATTCCAAAGACAACGATATCACTTTTGATAAAACTCATCATATCATCTGCGATCATAGGTATTCCTCCTAAATGAATTTTTGCATTTTCACCGTATTTATTAATTACATCTCTGATTTCAGAAATATTCTGATGATTTCTTTTATTATAAAGATTTTTATAATCTTCATAATCTTTAATAAAAATTTTATAATTTATTTTTTCTTCTTTTGTTAATCCAGTACTATTTAATTGTTCATAATATTTATTTTTTACCTTAATGTATTCAGCTAGTCTCTCATCTTTTTTGAGGTATACAACTATTCCAGAAGTAAGGCCATCTTCACTAATTACATAATCTCTATAAATAGGACTATTCATAATTTCTTCAAAACCTCTTTTTCTATCAATTTCTGGATATGCTAAAGTTTTGTAATTTTTTAACCTTTCCATTAAACTTTCATCAGTACTTTTTAAAAGAGGCACATCAATAATAGTGACAACGCTATCTACCCAGGTTAGTTTGTTAATCTTAGACTTCAATAATTGTAAATTAAGGATAGTTTCTTTTTCAATAAAACTAGAAACTGGTGTATAAGTAAGAACTAGAAACTCTTTTGAACCATATCTCTCATTTATCTCCCTTAAATATTTTAGGTCTTTATCCCCTTCTAATAGCAAGGCATCTGAAGAAGCATCTAAATTAAAGTTTTTTGAATGATACAAAGAAAATATTATAATAGCTGATAGCAAAAAAAGGGTGAACTTTGGAAAATCGATTACTATTTTTTTATAAATATAAGACAACATCGATATAATTCAGATATATCTTAATTTTGTTATAACTAAAGGTAAATTTAGTCCTAATTTTTGGCTAAATCTTTAAATTTCGTGTAAATACCTTCAAACTCAACTTTAATAGTGCCAGTTGGTCCATGTCTTTGTTTACCTAAAATAATGTCTGCAAGACCGTTCACATCGTTCATTTTTGATTGCCATTCAGCATGTTCTATAGAGCCTAGTTTTGGTTGTTTTCGCTCTAAATAGTAGGCTTCTCTGTAAACAAACATCACTACATCTGCATCTTGCTCAATTGATCCTGACTCTCTTAAATCCGCTAGTTGAGGTTGTTTATCATCTCTTTGCTCTACAGCTCTTGAAAGTTGTGATAATGCTAAAACAGGCACTGCAAGCTCTTTTGCTAAAGCTTTTAATCCCTGAGTAATTTCGGAGATTTCTTGAACCCGCCCTTCATTTTTATTTAAGTTCGATCTCATCAACTGAATATAGTCAACTACGATTAAACTAAGCCCAAACAATCTTTTGATCCTGCGAGCTCTGTTACTTAGAGTTGCTATGGTAATTGCTGGTGTTTCATCTATAAATAACGGCAAATTATAAATATTTCTTGATGTTTCAATGTATCTATTTATTTCTTCTTCTGTAACTTTACCCTGACGAATATTATCTGATCTAATTTTAGCCTGTTCTGAAAGAATCCTTGTTGACAATTGTTCAGAGGACATTTCTAATGAAAAGAAAGCTACGGATGATTTTTCTTCTCTTTTCAAAATATTTTGCGCTGCATTATAAGCTATATTTGTTGCCAATGCTGTTTTACCCATTGACGGTCGACCAGCTAATATTATCAAGTCAGATTTATGCAGCCCTCCAAGCTTTTCATCTAGATCAGTTAATCCCGTTGGTACCCCAACTAATCCCTGTTCATTTTGCATAGCCATTGTGGCCATTTGAATTGTCTGATCCAACGCCTGATTAAATTTAATATAAGATTGGGAAAAACTTCCTCTTTCTGCTAAATCAAAAAGAGACTTTTCAGTGTTTTCGATAATTTTTTCAGCACTATTTTCTATTGAGTTAGTGTTAATAGTTTCTGAAGATAATTTATCAGAGATTAGAAATAATTCTCTTCTTAGGTACATTTCATGAATAATTTTTGCGTAATCAATAGCTTGCTTAGTCGATGCAGAAAATCTTGTTAATTTAACTAAATACTCTGTACCACCCACTTCGTTTAGCATATCATCTTTTTCAAAGAAATTTTTTAATGTAATTGGATTGGCTATCATCCCTCTATTATTTAAGTCTTGTATGGTCTCATATATTTTTACATGAGCGGGGTCATAAAAAATTGACGGTTTTATTGTATTAGAAATCTCATCAAGAATATCATTATTTACTAGTATTGAGCCTAATAAAGATTGTTCAGCTTTTATATTTGCTGGCTGCTTATTTTGAGTATCATTTTTTTCTAATTTAACTTCTTCCATATACTCATATTAAGTTCAGAGAAAATCTTTTAAAAGGAAAAGTTACACACCGATTTCAAACAGATGTGGAAAAGTCAGGCAGATTTTATCTTTTCGATTTTGATAATAATCTTAGCTGAAACCTCTGAGTGAAATCTTAATTCTACATTGAATGCACCTAATTTATTTAAGTCATCTTTAATTAATAAATGCGAGGGACTTATTTCAGCTTTATATTTTTCATTTAATAAATTAGCAATTTCTTTTGGTTTTATTGACCCATAAAGATCACCATTTTCTTTACTTTCTCTGTTAAAGTTTATGCTTTTTCCGTTTATTATCTTAGCTTGTTCAATAAATTTTTTCTTTAATTCATTATTTTTCTTATTTAGCTCATCTTTTTTTTTATTAACAAAGTCTAAGTTCTCCTTACTAAATCTCAGAGCTTTACCCTGTTTAAGAAGAAAATTTCTACCATAACCATTTTTAACTTGAACTTTATCTCCTATGTTTCCTAAATTTACTATATTTTCCAACAGAATTAATTCCATTATACTAATCCTAAAATTTTAGCTTTTTTGATTTCTTGTGTTAATCGTTTTTGTTTACCAGATGAAACCGAAGTTATTTTTGAAGATATAATTTTGTTATTTTCAGTCATATATTTTCTTAATAAACTAACATTTTTATAGTCTATTATTGGAGCATTTTTTATTGATAATGGGCATTTCTTTGTAAACTTAGCGTCGTTTTTCTTAAATAAACTTAATTGATTTAATGAGTTAGTACTTTTTCTTTGAAATTTCTTATTTTTTCTTTTCATTTAGCTTCTTTTGTTTATCTTTTCCAAAATATTCAACAGCAGTATCTAATTTTTTATATTTTACAATTAGATTTCTTATAATTTTATTGTCAACTTTGATTTTATTCTTTATCGCTTCTAAAGTTTGATTATTTGCCTCAAATTTGTAATGGATGAAAAAACCTTTATTAAAATTTTTAATTTTTCGTGCTAAATTAAGTAAACCCCATTCTTCAACTTTAATAACTTTTCCAGAATTGTTATTAATAATTTCATTATGATTTGATTTTATTTTTTCAATTTCATTTTTAGGCAAATCCTGCCTTATAACTAGTGTATTTTCATAAAAAGACATAATTAATTGTATATTAGTTTATTAAAATATTTTGTAAAAATGGTTTTATACTATAATAAATCATTATGGCAACAGTTAAATATTCCCTAATTAACGCAAATTTATGAAAGCTATTCTATTCCCAGGGCAAGGATCTCAATCAGTAGGAATGGGATCTGAATTTTATAATAATTTTTCTATAGCAAAAAAAATCTTTGCAGATGCGGATAGTAAATTAGGTTTTAAATTATCTGAATTAATATTAAATGGACCTGAAGAAGAATTAAAACTTACTAAATTTACGCAGCCTGCAATTTTGACTGTTAGTTTCACAATTTTTTCAATTTTAAAAAAAGAATTTGAGTTTAATTTTTCTGATATAAAATTTTTAGCAGGTCACTCCTTAGGAGAATATAGCGCTCTTGTTTGTGCAGACTCTTTAAAATTTTTAGATGCTCTTTATTTAGTTTATGAAAGAGGAAAATCTATGCAAGAGGCTGTACCAGTTGGAAAAGGTTTAATGATTGCTGTATTAGGAGTGTCGTCAAAAGATTTAAATAATATGCTTGCTGAATTTAAACTCAGCAATAAAAAAGGGATTTGTGATGTAGCAAATGATAATGCAGAAGGGCAAATTATCTTGAGTGGTGATTTCGAAACGGTAAATCTGTTTAAAGAATATTTAAAAAAAAATGGTAAAAAATTTATACCTCTAAAAGTAAGTGCACCTTTTCATTGTAAACTTATGGAGCCAGCGGCTGAGTATATGAGAGATAAAATAAATCGGACTACATTAGCAAAACCAAATTTTGAGATTATAAGTAATGTTTCAGCTAGAAATGAAAATAACCCTGAAATAATAAAAAAAAATCTTATTGATCAAATTTCATCGACTGTAAGATGGAGAGAGACTTTAATTGAGATGAAAAAACAAAATATAAACACATTCATTGAAATTGGTCCCGGAAAGGTTTTAACTGGTATGGTAAAACGAACATTAAAAAATATTAACAGCTTTAGTATTAACTCCATTAATGATATTAAAGATAACTTTAAATGAACATCAAAAATAAAAAAGTAATAATAACGGGCGCAACAGGTGGCATTGGTCATAGTTTAGTAAAAAAATTTAATGAACTTGGTGCAAATATTTTAGCAACAGGTACTAATGAAGAAAAATTAGCAAATTTAAAAAAACAGTTTAGTGGTATAACAATTGAAAAATTTAAACTCGAGGAACATGACAAAATAGAAAAATTCATTGAAAATTCTTACTCAAAATTAGGAGGCTTGGATATACTTGTAAATAACGCTGGTATAACGCTTGATAATATTTCTATAAGATTGAGTAATGAAAACTGGAGCAAAGTTATTGATATTAATCTCACTGCAACTTTTTTAATGTGCAAGTCTTCGATAAAAAAAATGCTAAAGAATAAATCAGGAAAAATTGTTAATATTACTTCTATCGTCGGACATACAGGAAATTTAGGACAAGCAAATTATGCTGCATCTAAATCAGGAATTATAGCTTTTTCAAAAAGCTTAGCCATCGAGTATGCAAAAAAAAATATAAATATAAATTGTGTATCCCCTGGGTTTATCAAAACGGAAATGACCGAAAAAATTAATGAGCAGTTTAAACAAAAACTTATTGAAAAAATACCTTCAGGAAGCTTAGGATCTGGAGAAGACGTTGCTAACAGTGTTATTTTTTTAGCTTCAGATGAAGCCAATTACATTAATGGTGAAACATTACATGTTAACGGTGGAATGTATATGGCTTGACAATTCTATCGAATAATTTATTAAGAAATAGTTAATCAAAATAGAGGTTTACAATGGCAGATGAAATTAAATCAAAAATAAAAAAAATAGTGGCAGACCATCTCGGGATTGAAGAAGAAAAGGTAACAGATGAAGCTAGCTTTATTGACGATCTAGGTGCTGATAGTTTGGATACAGTAGAATTAGTAATGGCTTTTGAAGAGGAATTCGGTTCTGAAATTTCAGATAGTGAAGCTGAAAAAATTTTAACCGTTGGTGATGCTATAAAATTTATTGAGAGCAAAACTAATCAATAAAAAACTTTTTCATGGTTCATGATACTAAAAATATCATGTTAGTACTGTCATCTCCATCAGGAGTTGGTAAAACGACTTTAACTAAAAAAATTCAACAAAAATATAATTCTTTCTCAATATCGGTATCCCATACCACAAGAAAACCTCGACCTAACGAAGTCGACGGAGTAGATTATTTTTTTACATCAGAAACAAATTTCAAAAAACTTATAGATGAAGGAAAATTTTATGAATATGCAAAAATTTTTGGGAATTATTATGGGACCTCAAAAGATAATGTTGATAGATTAATTAAAACTAAAGATATTTTATTCGACATTGATTGGCAAGGAACGAAACAATTATCGAAATTTAAAAATTTAGATCTTATAAAAATATATTTAGTCGCACCTAATAAAGAAGAGTTAAAGAATAGACTTATTAAAAGAAATCAAGACTCCAAAGATGAAGTTGATAAAAGATTTAAATCCTTTGATAGTGACGTAACTCATTGGAAAGATTATGATTATATAATTATCAATGAAAACCTTGATCATTGTTTTCGACAAATAGAGAAAATTATATTAGATTATAAAAATAAATCACTTTCTCTCAAGTAATTCAGATATTTTATAATAAATTTCAGGCTTTATCTCAGATGGTCTCTTAGTCAAATCTATTTCTCTTAATAATTTAATTTTTTCAGAATTTAATAGTTTAATGATATTTTTCCTTATTATCTTTCTTTTATTTGAGAAAAAAGTGTGAGTTACCTTTTCCAGAGTTGTGATATTTTTGATTTTAAACCCTAATTTTTTTTTTGGTTTAAAGTGTAATACAGAGGAGTATACTTTTGGTTTTGGTACGAAGCAATTAGGTGAAACTAAGAATTTTTTTGAAACTTTAAATCTAAAGCTATTTAAAATTGACAGTCTACCGTAGTTTTTTTCTGAAAATTGTCCAGTAATTTTTTCAGCTAGTTCTTTCTGAAACATGAAAATTAAATCTGTAAAATTTGGTGGCCATTTTTTAAATCTAATAAAATTCACTAAAATTTGTGAAGAAATATTATAAGGAAGATTTCCAAAAATAATACTTTTCTGTTTTATCCTTTTCTCTAAATTTAATTTTAAAATATCTGCATTAATTACAGTTAAATTTTTAAATTGCGAATACCTTCGCTCTAACATTTTAGCTAAGTAATTATCTTTTTCGATGATTATTAAATTTTTCGGTTTTTGTTTTAAAATAAAGTCGGTCAACGCACCATTGCCTGGACCGATTTCAATTACATTTTTATCAGAAATTCGAACGGTATTTAAAATCTTATTAATTATATTTTTATCGAATAAAAAATTTTGAGCTAGAGATTTTTTAGCTTTAAGCATTACTTTAACTTATTTACAAAATAAATACACTTAATCAAACTTAATGGATTTGCTTTTTTTTTCATAATTATGTCAGTTGCTGTACCATGATCAGGGGAAACCCTAATATATTTAAGTCCAAGAGTAATGTTTATAGCTTCATAATTAAATAAGCTTTTAAAAGGGGCTAGCACTTGATCGTGATACATTCCTGCTACTACATCAAAATTTCTATAATTTTTTATAAAAATCGTATCTGCAGCAAATGGTCCGGAAATTTTTATTCCTTTATTTTTTAATTTTTTTATTGCCGGTATAATCTTATTTATTTCTTCTGAGTTTCGCCTTAGTTCTGCATTGTGAGGATTTAGTCCTAGAATTGATATTTTTGGTTTTTTTTTAAAGTATTTTTTAAAAAATTTATTAATTGTAACAATTTTATTAATTATATAATTTACTTTTAACTTTTTTGAAACTTCTTTTAAATCATAGTGGGTTGTTAAAGGTACTACAGAATATTTTAAATTACTTATTAACATCACCTCTGAATTCTTAATATTACATTTTTTTGCTAAGTATTCCGTTACTCCATTTTTTCCAGCTAAACTTAGTAATCTTTTATCTATAGGACAATTTATTATAGCCTTAACCTCTTTTTTCAATCCAAGTTTGTGGGCGATATTTAAAGAGGTCTTTACATAAGTAGATGAATTTTTAAAAGGTATTTTAAAACAATTCTTAAATTTAAGATTAACATCAATAATTTTTAATTTATCACTATCATTGTCTAATAATGAATTTACCTTTTTTAACTTTATTTTATACCCAAGTGCTTTGAATTGTTTATTTAATAAATCAAAATTACAAACTAAAAAAATATTTTTTCTGTTTTGTAGACTTATTTTTTTCCAAGTTTTAAATATGATCTCTGAGTTTATACTTTGAGGATCTCCACCAACTATTATAATTTTTTTTTTCATTTATATTCAATAAAAGAATTATTTTTTATTTTAGATAAATAACTTTTAGAGTATAAACTAAACAATTCATTTTTTTTTTGTTCAATTAATCTTTTTTTAATTACTTCGTAATTTTCTTTCTGAATTTCACCCTTTCTTTTATTATTTAATTTAAGAAATAGGATAAAATTTGACGACACTATCGGTTTTGAGATCTCACCAGTATCCATCTCACTCACAACACTTAGAATTTGATTGGAAAGTCCTTTCGAATTCAACCACCCTAAGTCTCCTTTTTCTATTGAAGTTGATGACTCACTAAACTTTAAAGCAGTGTTTTCAAATCCAATTTCCTCAAATTGTTTTTTTATAAAATTTATTTTATCATTTTTGTCTTTTTGACTTTCAAAATTTATCAATACCTCTGAAAGTCTAAATTCAATAACTTGCTTTTCACTCTTTCTCATAATAGAAATTTGTTTATTTATTTCAGTTTCGTCAAGTTTAATTTTTTCACTATATAGATTGAAAATGAGCTGACGCCAACCAATCTCAATTTTTAAATCTTCAACAAACTTTTCATAGTTAAGATTATTTTGATTAAATTTATTTTTTAATTCTTTAATATTATTTGAGGATATTGATTTAAGCTGATTACTTACGTCAAGTTTATTGTAGTCGATACCGTATCTATTGAGTTCATTTTTTTTTAACTTAAGATTTGTCAAAGTATTCATCACTAATGCTTTTGATTTGTTGACGTTAGATTGAGTTACGATCTCATTAGATAGAAATAAAGTTGTTAAAATTTTATTTTTAAGTTCAAAAGAGGTTATCACCTCATTATCTATTTTTGCAATAATTTTATTATTAATCGCAAATAAACTAGAAAAGAAATTTAGAAAAAATAATATAAATAAAAAATATTTCAATTGAGAATACTTCATCGATTTATAGACGGTGTTTCAATATTTCCAAATGGGACTAAAGTTATCTTGAACATAAATGAATTTTCTGACTCTATCTCCGAGTCATTATAAAACTCTCTTCTGTAAACCAGTCCTGCTCTTAGACAATCATTAATATATTCATAACTTAAATCATAATATTCCGACGAATTTGTAATTAAATTCCTTTTTGCCTCTAAAGAAAATTCTTTATTATTTTGCAAAAATGCGATTTTAGTTTTGAGATATTCGTCATTTCCAATATGTTTCATTTCTTTTAAATAATTAAAGTCAATTTTAAGTAAGTCTAGATTAAGAGTAGAAGCTATCTCACTATAATTTAAATCAGAATAATTTTGGTCAATTGAAAAATTATAATCAAAATTTAATTTTTCATTCAGTTTCAGACTCGAAGTACCAACCAAGTCTGAAAGTTTGTCATCTAGACTTGTAACAGACGGCATATTTTTATTCTCTTTTTCATTAATTATTTGACCAATTGATAAATTAAACTCTTTTTCTTTTCCAAGAATTTTATAATCAAAACCTAAAGTAGCACTTAATCCACTTTCAAAATTATTTGTATTATTAAGTCTGTCTAAACTATAAATATCTAGAGGGTTAATTCTAGATCCTGATAACTCTTTTCTCATACTTCCCGGCGCATACCTAAGAAGGAATTTCGGAGTTAAAAAACTTTTAAAAAATTCACTATCTACTTTTTCAAGTTCTACACGCGCAGAATAACCAAATGCACCAAATAGCTCGTTAGTATGGTCCTCTTTTAATTTATCTACGTTTGTTGCCTCGTAATTAACATTTTTAATTTTAGCATTAAGCTTACTTTTTATGCCATTGTTATGATTTATAGTTTTAAAGTTCCAGTCAAAATCATTCACTAAAAATTTTTCAGTCTTATTAGTATCAAAGTTATGGATTTTAAAATTAGACTGTAAATCTAAATTACCTAAAGTATCATTACTGAATAAATTTGTATCAAAATTTATTTCAGGAAGGACATATTCATATTTATCATTGTATCCCTCTTTTAAAGTTTCATATATACTTGAATTTAAACCTAAAAAAAATTTGTCACTCTCCAGAGTATAATTAATAGAATTTTCTAAAGTATCTTGATTGAAATCTACTAAGTTTGACTTAATTCTATAAAGTTTTAAATATTTATCATTAGATACATCCTGCACAGAAACACTTAAACTACCTTCAAGATTGTCTCTCAAAGAAAAATTTTTAACAAATTTTGAGAATAAATGTGATTTCTCTCCAGGTTTTTTTGTAGAAGATGTTTTTTTATAACCAGCTGTATACCCGAAATCTGCTAGTAAATTAGAATTTGAAAATGCTTGATGATACTCACCCAAAAATAAAGGATTTTCTGAAGCATACATCTTACTTGTAAAAGTAAAGTTCTTATCAACATTTACAGCCCAAAAATAAGGTATTGCAATACCAGAACCTAAGTTTTTTGTGTCAGAAAATGATGCTGGTAAAAAACCAGACCTTCTTTCTACTGTTGGGTCTGGGTGAGAAAGTTTTGGAAAGTAAAAAATTGGTATATTGTAAACTTTAATAATAGCATTATCATAATAAATTGTTTTCTTTTTTTCGTCATGTAGCATTTTAGAGGCTTGAACAGTCCAAGGAGGACATTTGTCATTTTCTCTGTAATCACATAATGTAAATATACTTTTATTGAAAGATCTTTTTTCCTTATTCAAACTAATTGTGTTTGCAAAAACTCGAGGCTTATTATCTTTATTAATTTTTAAATTTTTTTGATTTAAAAAAGCCTTAATATCTGTTCCTAGAATTTCTTTGTTCTTTGTATCTATATAAATCTGGGAAAATTCATAATTGTTATTTAATTTATCTTCTACTTTAATATAACCAATTGATTTAAAAATATTTTCTTTTGTAAGATATTTAAAATTTTCTAAAGTGATTATATTTTTATCTTGATCTGAAATTATTGAATTCTTATTTGATATAATTAGAAATTTCTTGTTATCTAGTGTGATATCCTCACTTTCAATAGTATAATTTTCAGAAGTAAACACTTTTGTGGTACCCTTAGTTTTCAAAATTTTATTTACTTCATCATATTCTGCATATTCAGCCTGTATTTGATTATTTTTACCATCCGAGGCAAAAACTTTATTCTTAAAAATTAAATAACCTTTTTTTTTATTATATTCGGCATAATCACTTTTAATAACTTTATTGTCCTCAGTAATAACTTTTACGTCATTCTCAAAAATTGAAACCTCTTTGTCTTTATCAACAGTAATATTCTTTGACTCAATGAATAAGTTTTCAGTCATTCCATTCACAAAAAAGAAAAAAGAGAAAATAATAATTAAAAAACTATTTTTCATTAATTTGTAATACTCCTACAAAGGTGAATAAGCTTAGTGCAATAATTGGCGCCCAAATAGCTAAAATTAAAGGGATTCTTTCAGTTTGACCAAGTGCTAGTGATAAATCTTTGAAGTAAAAAATGAGTACACTTGCTATTAGACCTATGATGATAAATTTAATATTTTCTGATCTTTTTAAAGTGTTCATCGTTAAAATGGAAGCTAATGCCGTCATCAAAAGTAAAAAAAATGGCAATGAAAGTAGTGTATGTAAGCTTTCGTTTAAAAAAATGGTATTGTAACCGCTATTAATAAGATCTTTATAATTAAATATAAGATCTAGAAAAGACATTGTGTCAAAATTTTTGAATAAACTCGTGATTTTTTCGTAATTATAAATAGAATTTAATTTGTATTCTTTAAAAAGTTGTTTTTCAAAAATACCATTAACAGGTTTTAGAATTGTTACCTGACTTAAGGCCCATTTATTATTTTTGATATTTGCTTTTTCAGCTATAATTTTTTCAATTAGGTTTGAATTTTCATTTAAATGAAAAATGACAACATCTAAAAGTTCAAAACCATCAGGTTTTTTTGCAGTTATTATTCGTTGTTTTTGCTCGATATTCTCTTTAATCCAAAGACCATTTCGATTAAAAGTGACTAAGTGATCAATATCCCTTGAATAGTTAGATTTAGTTTGTTCGTAATATTTTGACATGGAAGAAGTTAAAGGGTTAGCAAAAAATAAAATTATCCAGCCAAGAAAGAAAGATGTGAATGCAAGAATAAAAAATATTTTTAGGTTCGAATAACCAAATACTTTTAATGTTAATAAATCTTTATTGTTTCTTATCTTTAACATAAACCACATGCTAGAAATAAAAGTTATAAATGGCAAAATTTTTATTAACATACTTGGAATAAATATACTTGTAAGCAATAGAGGTGTAAAAATGCTGACATCCATATTTTTAAAAAATTCAATTTCCTCAAAGAGATTTAACATTACACCAAAACAGTAAAAAATAAGAAGAACAATGAAAAAAGTTTTTAAAAAATTTTTTAGAAGGTAATTAAATAAAATTTTATTCATCATTAATTAAATTCCTTATTAAATTTATTGGATAAAATCAGGTAAATACTTAGTAACATTATTAATGGTAAAAAAATAAATGTGATTTTCATCAAATTGTTTATTCCAGTGTACCTCACAGTCAATTCAATAAATAATAACAATAAAAAACCATAGATAAAAATGCTAGTTTTATTCAAAAAGATTCTTTTATTTTTTATTAGCATCAATGAACAAATTAAAGTTATAACCGGTATATAAAATGGAAGCACTAATCTTCTGTTTAAAACTGGTATTATCTCTTTTTTTAAATCCTCATCACATACTCGGTTTATGAAGGTTTCATTTAAAAAACAGTTTAAAAGAATTAAAGTAGAAGTTTCTTGTAATTTAGGTTTTTTAATAGTTGTTGTAGTTAAATCACTTAAATCGATATTTAATTGTTCAAATTTAATTATTTCACTTTCTTTATTATCTGCTTTTGATGAAACTATTTGGCCATTGAATAAAAACATTTTTCTTTGTTCTACAATACCACTTTTCGCAACTATTGTAGTACTTGTAGTTTTTGCGATATTGGATGACAAACCTTTAAGATTGTCACCTGTATCATGTAAAAAGATATTTTGAATTTCGTTATTTATTTTCTTCTCTACAATAAAAGTGAATCCAGAAAATGAATCACTGAATTGCTGGGTCTTGATAGTTGGTAAAAAAGTATTCAATGACTCCTGACTTAAAAGTTGACGTGATTTATTTAATGCTAAAGGAGTTAAAATTGTAGAAAAAATTATGTAAAATATTAAAATCATTATTGAAGT
>MDSW01101583.1_pt1 | contig 22271 bp, 22 predicted proteins | sample 811171 | NCBI WGS metagenome assembly MDSW01 (sample SAMN05326641, study PRJNA326480) | marine metagenome | isolation source: seawater | place: Atlantic Ocean: North West | collected 2012 | reverse complement strand
TTATTTAATCATGAAAGTCCGATAAGAGGAGAAACATTTGTAACAAGAAAAATAACAAGGGCCGTTTCAAGAATATCGATGGGTTTACAAGAAAAATTTTATTTAGGTAATTTAGATGCCAAAAGAGATTGGGGTCACGCAAAAGATTATGTCCGAATGATGTGGATGATACTTCAGGCTAAAGATCCTGAAGATTGGGTTATTGCAACAGGAAAGACAACCTCAATCAGAGATTTTGTAAAAATGGCATTTTCATATGTTGGAATTGAACTAGAGTTTAAGGGTAAGGGAATCGCAGAAAAAGCATTTGTAAAGTCTTGCAGTAATCCTAATTACAAATTAAATCCTGGAAAAGAAGTTTTAAATATAGATAAAGAATATTTCAGACCAACCGAAGTTGATTTGCTTATCGGAGATCCTACAAAAGCCAGAACTAAATTAGGTTGGAAATTAGAATATGATTTACCCAAACTTGTTGAAGACATGATGAAACACGATTTAGCATTAATTAGTAAAACTTCAAAAATCAACTAAATTTAATTTTATGAAAATAATGATAACGGGTGGTAGTGGTATGGTTGGAACTAACTTAATTCATCATCTAAAAGATAAATCAGATTATGAGTTATTTTATCCATCTAGTAAAGAAGTTAATCTATTATGTTATGAAAATATTAATGATTATATAAAAAAAGTACAACCTGACTTAATCATTAATTGTGCAGGTCTTGTCGGAGGAATTCAGGCCAATATAAAGAAGCCATACTCTTTCTTATTTCAAAATTTATTAATGGGACTTAATTTAGTAGATGCATCAATAAAAAATAAAATTAATAGATTAATAAACCTGGGAAGCTCTTGTATGTATCCAAAAGATTTAAATAGAGAATTATCAGAAGATGATTTATTCTCAGGAAAACTTGAACCGACAAATGAAGGATATGCCATTGCAAAATTAAGCATTGCCAGACTCTGCGAATATGCAAATAAAGAGCTAAATTTTAATTACAAGACAATTATACCATGTAATTTATACGGTAAATGGGATAATTTTAAACCCGACCAATCCCACATGATTCCATCCGTAATTAGAAAAGTATATGATTCAAAATTAAATAATAAAGATGTGGTGATCTGGGGAGATGGTACCGCTAGAAGGGAGTTTATGTATGTCGAGGATTTAGCTGATTTCATAAGTTTTGGTATTTTAAATTATGATCGTCTAGATAGTTTAACAAATGTTGGACTTGGATTTGATTATTCGATTTTAGAATATTACAATGAAATTGCTTCTGTGATTGGATACAAAGGCAAGTTTATTTTTGATTTGACTAAACCAACAGGAATGAAAAAAAAATTATGTTCGATTAAAAAGCAGTCTATTTTGGGCTGGAAACCAAAGCATAATTTAAATGAAGGTTTAACGAAAACATTTAAATTTTTCTTAAATAGTTATGCAATATAAATTAGCAACATCAACATGGGGTAATGAGGAGATTAATGCAATCAGGGAAGTTATTAAGTCTGATAAATTTTCAATGGGGCTTAAAGTTGAGGAATATGAAAAAAAATTTGCAAGTTATTTTAATTCAAAATATGCGGTAATGTGTAGTTCAGGTTCTACTGCTAATTTATTAATGGTTGCAGCTTTATTTTATTCTAAAAATCCAAAATTAGTTCGTGGTGATGAAATAATCGTTCCTGCAATATCCTGGTCTACTACTTATTTTCCGCTTTACCAATATGGATTGAAGTTAAAATTTGTTGATGTTGATATTTATACTCTAAATTATAAACTTGATGATTTAGAATCTGCTATTTCCTCGTCTACTAGAGCAATTATGGCTGTAAATCTCCTTGGAAATTCTAATGACTTTACTAAAATTAAAAATATAATTGGTCAAAAGGATATAGTTTTGATTGAAGATAATTGTGAATCTATGGGCGCAAAGTTTAACGGAAAATTTTGTGGTACTTTTGGCTTGATGGGTACATTTAGCTCATTTTTTTCGCATCATATAGCTACGATGGAGGGAGGTATGGTTTTAACCAATAATGAAGAGTTTTATCACATATTACTTTGTCTTAGGGCTCATGGATGGACAAGGAATTTACCGAAAAATAATCATGTAACTAAAAAATCAGATGATTGGTTCGAGGAATCATTCAGATTTGTTCTCCCTGGATACAATGTGAGGCCACTAGAAATGAGTGGGGCAATTGGAATAGAACAGTTAAAGAAATTACCCTCATTTACAGAGTCTAGGCAAAAAAATTCCGTTTTATTTAAAAAGCTTTTTTCAAATGATTCAAGATTTATCATTCAAAAAGAATTAGGTCAGAGCTCTTGGTTCGGATTTTCATTGATTTTAAATGACAAATCTTTGTCCAGAAAAAAATTAATTAAACTTCTAACAAAAAATAAAATTGACACAAGACCTATTGTTACTGGAAATTTTGCCAACAATGATGTGATGAAATATTTTGACTATGAGATACATAAAGATTTAAAAAATGCAGAACATATACATGAAAATGGGTTTTTTGTTGGGAATTCTCATGAAGATCTTACAAAAGAACTCTTGTATTTAAAAGATGTTCTTGCTAAGAATTTTAATAACTTAAATGATTAAAAGATGTTAGATTTAAATAATAAATCCATATTAATAACGGGTGGAACAGGTTCTTTTGGGAAAATGTTTACAAAGTTGATATTTGATAGATATCCAAAAGTCAAGAGATTGGTCATTTTGTCGAGAGATGAGCAAAAACATTTTAGAATGGCACAAGAATTTTCTGAGCAAAAATTTCCTGCTATTAGATATTTTATCGGAGATGTTAGAGATCCTAAAAGACTCTCAAGTGCATTTGAAGGAATAGATGTTGTAATTCATGCAGCAGCAATGAAGCACGTTCATATAGCTGAATATAATCCCTTAGAGTGTATTAGGACAAATATAAACGGAGCAGAGAATGTTATAGCTGCAGCTTTGAAGTGTGGGGTTAAGCATGTTGTTGCTTTATCAACGGATAAAGCGGCTGCTCCAATAAATTTATATGGGGCCACAAAATTAACCTCGGATAAGCTCTTTATTGCTGCTAATAATGTAAAAGGAAATAGGGACTTAAAATTTTCCGTTGTGCGCTATGGTAATGTCATGGGTTCAAACGGATCAGTTATGCCCTTTTTTATTGAGAAAAAAAAATCAGGTGATAAGTTTTTACCTATTACAGATCCGGCAATGACCAGATTCAATATATCTCTAGAAGACGGTTGTGAAATGGTTTTTAATGCAATTGAAAATGCGTGGGGAGGAGAAATCTTTATTCCTAAAATACCGTCTTATAAAATCACTGATGTAGCAACAGCTATTGCCCCTGAATTAGAACAAAAAGTCATAGGCATCAGACCTGGAGAGAAATTACACGAAGAGATGATAACTTCATCCGATTCATATAATACCGTTGATCTTGGAAAGTACTATGCTATTCTACCTCAGAAATCTCCTTATTCAAGATATACCAAAGAGGAATATAAATTAAACTTTAAGGGATCAGATGTCTCTGAGGGGTTTTCTTATAATTCTGGCAATAATACTCAATGGGAAACAGTAGAATCCTTAAGAAAATTAGTAATAAAACATGTTGACTATAATTTTAAAATATAATATTTGAACAATAATAAACTTATTTTAGGTACTGTTCAGTTTGGGTTAAATTACGGTATAAACAACAATGAGGGAAAGCCGTCTAAAAAAAAAGTAAAAGATATTTTGGATTACGCATATCTAAATGGAATTCGATTTTTAGATACTGCTGAAGCATACGGAGATTCACAAATTAGGATTGGAGAATATCATAGACTATCCACAAATAAATATAATGTTATTACCAAATTTTTTCCGCAAGCCAAGAATATGTCAAAAAAAATATATGAAAGAGTAAATAATAATATTTCAAATTTGGGAATCAACGAACTCTATTGTTACATGTTTCACTCTTTTAAGGATTATAATGATTATTTTACAATATTTAAAAAGGACTTGAATTTGTTAAAACAAAAAGGAAAAATTAAAAAAATTGGAGTTTCAATATATTCAAATGATGAATTAAAAGTGTTAATAAAGAATAATGATATTGATCTTGTTCAACTCCCGTTTAATCTTTTAGACAATAGCAGAAAAAGAGAAAAAATTTTATTGAAAGCTAAAAGCTTAAATATTGAGATACACACTAGATCTGTTTTTCTCCAGGGTTTATTTTTCAAAGATCAAAAAAATATTCCTGTCCAAATAAATAAATTAATCCCATATCTTAAAAAAATTAATAGTTTGACAACTAAATCTAGACTAAATGATTTAGCACTAAATTACGTTTATTCAAAAGACTATATTGATCATGTTTTGATTGGAGTGGATAATGTAGATCAATTGAAAAGTAATATTAATTCATTAGAAAAATGTTCAACAAAAAATAAATTCGCTGAAATTGATAAAATTAATGTCAAAGATTATTTGCTTTTAAATCCGTCAAATTGGAAATTATGAATATTGTTGCTATTATCCAAGCTAGAAGGGGATCTACCAGGCTGCCAGATAAAATATTTTTAGAATTAAAACAAAAATCTGTTATATCTCATGTAGTTGATAGGCTTTTGCCCTCAAAAAAAATAAATAAAATTGTAATTGCAACAACTAAAAATAAACTTGATGATAAGCTAGAGTTATGGGCAAAAGAAAATAATATTGATATTTTTCGTGGCGATGAAAATGATGTTTTAAGTAGATATTATCACTCGGCTGTAAAATTTAATGCTGATATTATAGTTAGAATTACTGCAGATGATCCTCTAAAGGATTACAATATAATTGATAATGCTATTCAATTACTTTTGGATAAAAAAATTGATTTTGTTTGTAACAATAATCCTGTTAGTTTTCCCGAGGGTTTAGATGTAGAGGTTATGACTTTTAGAGCATTAAAGAAATGTTTTTTGGAAGCTTCAACAGATTATCAGAAAGAACATGTAACCCAGTATATCCATCAGAATAAGAATAAATTCAATTATTTTAATATAATGAATAATGAAAATTTATCATCCCTTAGATGGACCCTTGATACAGAAGAAGATTATATCTTTATCAAAGAGATTTATGATAATTTATATGAAAAAAATAAAATATTTTTAACGGATGATATCCTTGATTTTTTAAATCAAAATAAAAAGCTATTAGAAATAAATAATAAAGTAAACAGAAGTCAACAATATAGAAATTAAAAAAATGAAAATAGATAGAATAAGCGATTTAGAACGAAAATATGTATTAGAAGCATTAGATAATGAATTCTCAACATCTAAGAATGGTTTATTTACAAACAGAATGGAATCTAAGTTCTCTCAAATATTTGAATATGAATATTCAATAAGCCATGTAAATGGCACAGCAACTATGCATACCGCTCTTCATGCACTAGGAGTTGGAAAAGGTGATGAGGTTATTGTTCCACCATTAACTATGGCAAGTACTTCATTATGTGTATTACAAAATGGTTCAATACCCGTCTTTGCGGATGTTGATCTCAAAACATTTAATATTGACCCAAAATCAATAATAAAAAAAATAACACCAAAAACAAAAGCTATAATCACAGTAGCACTATTTGGTTTATCACCAGAATATGATGAGATATTAAAAATTTGTAAGGAAAATAATTTATTTTTAATTGAGGATAATGCTGAGTGTTTTTTAGGTTATTACAAAGGAAAGCTGGTTGGAACTTTTGGTGATTTTTCAAGCTATAGTTTTCAAGCAAGTAAGCATATAAGTTGTGGTGAAGGAGGGATGTTAACCACAAATAATCCCAAATACGCTGATATAGCAAGAAGATTTACTTCACTTGGTTATGCAGGTGTCAGCGGAAAACAGGCAAAGATAACTAGGAATGATATTCAGGATCCAAAGTATAATAGGCATATTTCCTTAGGCTTTAACTATAGAATGTCAGAAGTTCAATCCGCAGTTATGTTAGGTCAACTTGAACGCATAAATGAACTGGTTGATATCAGAATTAAGGTTGGAGAATTATTTGATGAAGCAATTGAAGGAAGCAGTTTAGTTACTAAACAGCATACACCTGAATATTGTGTTAATTCTTACTGGGGCTATAGTATGATTCTAAATACAGATAATCCAGATGCTGATTGGTATAAATTCAGAGATTTATTTCAAAAAAACGGAGGTGATGGATATTATGCTGCGTGGAAACTAACCTATCAAGAAGATTTGTTCACACAGAAAATTCAACATTTAGACGGTATTTATCAAAAATATGAAGAAGGTTTATGCCCAAATGCAGAATTTTTACAGAAGAGAATGATATGCATGAAAACTAATTATTGGGATCTAAGTGAGGCAATTGAACAAGCTAGAATTTTAAGAAAAACAATTAAAGAGTTTAAAATAAGTTAATGAATAAAATTCTCATAACAGGTGCCTCCGGAATGCTTGGCGCAACGTTAGTAAATATTTTAAATGATAATTATGATGTTTACGCTACAGGGAATTCATTGTTTGATAACCAGCATTATAAATATCTTAAATTTGATTTATCAAATAAGTCATTTGAAAAATTGTTTGAATGGTCAAACCCAGACATAGTAATTCATTGTGCAGCATTGACAAACGGAAATTATTGTGAAAGTAATCCCGAAAAAGCTTTTGAAATTAATTCAAATTCGATGAATAAAATTTTAAAATATACAAAAAGTCATGTTAAAATAATATACATATCGTCCGATGCGGTTTTTTCTGGTAATGATTCTTTGTCAAAGGTTAATGATTTAACTAATCCGGATAGTGTTTATGGAAAATCTAAAGAATTAGCTGAAAAAATACTAATAAGTTCAGTTAGAAAATATGTTATCATCCGAACTACAATTGTAGGACTCAATATAAATAAGAATAAAAAAGGGTTTTTAGAGTGGATATTAGAATCATCCAAAAATTTTGATAAAATTTCATTATTTGATGATGTCTTATTTAATCCAATTTCTATTTGGGATTTGTCTGATCATATAAAGTATATTATTAATAATAATTTATTTTCTAGAATATATCACATTTCAGGCTCTGAAGTTATTTCAAAATATGATTTTGGTATAAAGCTATTAAACTCCATGAAATTACAAACAAATACAATAGGAAGAGGAAAAATAACTAAATTTACTGATAGAGCAAAAAGGAGTAACGACCAAACATTAGATTGCTCAGAATACACAGTTGAAACAAAAAGAAAATTACCAAATCTTAATAATACAATCAAAACGATAAAAAAAAATTACAATGAAAAAAGAAATTAAAATTGGAAATCATTTTATTGGTGATGACCATCCTGTTTATTTTATCGCTGATATTGCTGCAAATCACGACGGAGATTTAAATCGAGCAAAGCAATTGATAAAATTAGCAAAAGAATCTGGAGCGGATGCTGTTAAATTCCAGCACCATGACGTTAGTAAATATGTTAGTGACTACGGATTCAAAAATCTGGGAAATAAATTTAGTCATCAATCAAAATGGAAAAAATCCATATTTGAAGTTTATAAAGATGCTGAGGTGCCAAGATCTTGGACTGAGGAATTAAAAGACTACTGTAATGAGATTGATATTACTTTTTTTACTACACCTTATGATCTAGATACTGTCGATTTTATTAATCCTTATGTGCCAGCTTTCAAAATTGGTTCTGGTGATGTAGCTTGGCATGCAATGCTAGAGAAAATAGCAAAAACAAATAAACCAGTAATTTTTGCAACAGGAGCCTCAACGATTCATGAGGTTGTAGAGGCCGTTTCAATTATAAAAAAATATACTGATGATTTTGTTTTAATGCAATGTAACACAAATTATACAGGAGATGATGAAAACTTTAAATATATAAATCTAAATGTTTTAAAAACCTATAAAACTTTATTTCCTGAAGTGGTTCTTGGATTAAGCGATCATACCCATGGTGGTGTCACTGTTTTAGGGTCTGTCGTATTAGGCTCAAAAGTTATTGAAAAACATTTTACTGACGACACTACTAGAGATGGACCAGACCACCCGTTTTCCATGGACCCTGCTTCATGGAAAAAAATGGTTGACGACACAAGGCTTTTAGAGTTGGCGATGGGTTCTACAATAAAAAAAGTTGAAGAAAATGAAAAAGAGACAGTAATTTTACAAAGAAGAGCAATAAGAACCATTAAAGGTTTAAAAGAAGGTGAGGTATTAAAAATTACTGACATACAATTCCAAAGACCTTGTCCACAAGACGCTATTTCAGTAAATGACATTGATAAAATAATCGGAAAAACAATTTTATCAGATATAGAAAACGGTGATTATTTAAGAAAACAACACATTAGATGGTAAAGTTAGATAATATTGGTATAAGGGCTATAGAGGTTGAGGATCTACCTCTTATTCAAACTTGGAGAAATAACGAAAAGCTTAGAAGGTATTTTAGAGAATATAGAGATTTCTCTATGGATCAAAAAAAAGATTGGTATTTAAAAATGATTCACAGTAAAAATTTTGAAATGTTTGTCATAGTTGACCTTCAATCAAATGAAGCAATTGGAGTTGCAGGAATTACATATATTGACTGGCCAAATCGGCATGCAGATGTACATTTTTATATCGGAAAAAATGGACAATGGATTGATGAAAAATATTCACCCACAGCAATTAAGTTAATATTAAATTACGGATTTAAAACCTTAAATTTAAATAAACTGTGGGCTGAAATATATGAAATTGATTCCAAAAAACTTAAATTTTTTAAATCCTTAGGTTTCGAGATTGATGCTACATTAAGGGAGCATTATTATTATGACGGAAAATATTATAATTCTCATATATTATCTCTTCTAAGAAAAGACTCAAATTATGAATAAGGTTTTAATTATTGCAGCTCATCCTGATGATGATATTTTAGGATGTGGAGGTTATATGTCTAAATTTTCCCAAAAAATGAAATTTAGGGTAATTTTTATTGCAGAGGGTTCTTCATGCAGGTACACAAAAGATAAATTGACTTCTAAAAATGTAAAAGATGTAATTTTAGAGAGAAATAATTTTGGTATAAATGCTCTTAAAATTTTAGGAATTGATAATTATAAATTCTATGATTTTCAATGTGGAAGACTAGATCAGGTTCCCATTATTGATTTAAATAAAATTATTGAAACAGAGATTAAAAATTTCAAACCCGATATTGTATTTACACATTCTAATAGTGATACAAATAATGATCACAAAATTGTTCATGATTCCACTTTAATTGCTACAAGACCTCCAACAGCTAAATCTGTTAAGGAAGTATATTCATATGAAGTTTTATCGTCAAGTGAATGGAAATTTACCAAAGTTTTTATTCCAAATTATTTTGTTAAAATAAGTTTTAATGATTTGAAAAGAAAATGGGACGCTTTAGCTGAATATAAAACCGAAGTTAAAAAATTTCCATACCCTAGGTCATTTGAAGGTATAGAATGTTTAGCTAGGTACAGAGGAATGCAGTCAAATAGCATTTATGCTGAAGCTTTTAAATTAATAAGAAAGTTTGATTAAAATGAAAATAGCATGTATTACCTATAGAGATTGGGCTAATAATATTTATAAAAAACTATTTTACAAATATGAAGGAATACATGAATTTTTTCATGTTTCATCAAAAGAAAAATTCGATAAGGAAAAATTAATTTGTTTCAAGCCTGATTTGATTTTATGGTATGGTTGGAGTTGGATAGTAGATGAATATTTCACTGAAAATTTTAATTCAATTATGTTGCACCCAAGTCCACTTCCTAAATATAGAGGTGGATCTCCTATACAAAATCAAATAATTAACGGTGAAAAAGAATCTGCTGTTTCTTTATTTAAAATGAATAAATTTTTGGACGAGGGAGATATTTACTTTCAAAAGGAGTTTTCCTTAGAAGGCAAACTTGATGATATATTTTTTAGAATCACTGATATTGGCTTCACTGGAAGCTGTAAAATCATTGATAACGAATATTCAATAACAAAACAAGACCATTCAAAAGCAACCTATTTTAAAAGAAGAAAGCCTGAAGATTCCGAAATAACCCTAGATGAAATTAAAACAAAACCTGCTGAATATATTCAAAATAAAATTAGGATGCTAAATGACCCTTACCCAAATGCCTATATTAAAACCTTTGATAATAAAAAGCTATACATTACTGACTGTAAATTGAGTGAGGATTAAATGTAACTCAAATATTTTAGATCTATTTTAATGATAAAAAATTTGAAATTTATTTCAGGTCTATTTAAGTCATCCTCAATATATACTATTTCTGGTATAATAAATTCGGCTATTCCTTTCTTTTTTCTTCCGATATTAACAAGGATATTATCACCTTCAGATTATGGTATAATTGCAATGTTTCAGATATGTGTTTCGGTCGCTTACCCTTTTGTTGGTTTAAACCTTGAATCGGCAATTGCAAGAAAATATTATGAAAAAACAAATTCAAAATTTTCTTCATTTATAGGAGCTACCGTTTCAATAGGGACATTTACTTGTTTAATATTGTCTATTATATTTTGGATATTTTCCAAAAACATTTCTGATATTACTCAAATTCCATCAGATTATATAGTCTTTATAATTTTTCTAGCATACTTCAGGTATATAATGAATGTTTTATTAACAATTTTTCAGGTTAAATTAAATCCGATAAGTTATGGTCTAATTCAGATTACTCATTCTTTTGTAAGCTTATCAGCAACTCTTTATTTGTTATTTATTTTATCATATTCATGGGAATCAAGAATTCTTGGGCAATTAGTTGCTGGTTTATTTATTGTAATTATTTGTTCAATAATTATTTCAAAAAATAGATATTTATCGTTTGATTTTTCCAAAATTGATTTTGATTATGCAATTTCTTTTGGAGCCCCACTAATTCCTCATGCAATTGCCTCAGTCGGATTAATAGTCATTGACCGATTTTTTTTGACAATGTTAGTTGATATTGATGCAACAGGAATTTTCACTTCAGCTTATCAATTGGGAGCTGTAATAAGCCTAATAACAATTTCCTTTAATAATGCTTTTGTTCCTTGGTTATTTGAAAATTTAAACAAAAATAAGATAGATGTAAAAATCAAAATTGTCAAATTAACTTATTTGTATTTTATGTTAATTACTATTTTTTCTTCTATATTAATTTATATATTTCCATTTGTTGTCAAAGTTTTTGTAGGCGAGAAGTTTTACAGCATTAATCAATATTCATATTTAATTGTTTTAGGTTTTGCTTTTCAAGGCATGTTTTTTATGGTAACCAACTACCTATATTATGTTAAAAAGACATATTTACAATCTATAATATCATTTTCTGTCATTCTGATTAAGATTCCTTTGACATATTATCTAATTTTAAGCTTTGGAGTTGAAGGAGCTGCTTGGTCTTTTCTGATTATATATGTTTTCTTTTTTTTGATAACATGGATAGTAAGCTCAAGGGAATACAGGATGCCTTGGAATTTATTAACAATTAATAATTACAAATAGTATGAGTAATTTTTGGTTAAAATTAATATTACTTTCTATACCGTTTTTATTGGTATTTCAACCGTATTTTCCTGATTTTATTCAATATTTTTTAATTTCATTGAGGTATATAATTATCCCGCTTGCAATAATCCTCACTATCAAAAAGAATTCAGACTTAACCTGGATTATTTTTACACTAGTATATTTTAGCTTAATATATTTGATAATGTTCGGATACGGTGAAAAACCCTACATAACTTTTTTAAATATTATAAGTAGTATCTGTTATTATATTTTTGCTTCATCATATATTCTGAATAAAAAGTATTCTTTATTAAAATTTCTAAGGAGAGGAATAGATCTTTTTAATTTCTCGACATTAGTGGTTTACCTTTTTACTGTTTTGAATCTTGTTGATTTAATATCTTTCTTTCGCGATGATACGTGGTTTTCCACTGGATACTCAAATATTTATGATAGATTTTCTTTCGGCAATCCGATTGAAACACCATTTATGATTAGCATGTTGCTTTTTATTGTAATGCTAAGTAATCCTAAAAAGCCTATTTTATTTTCGGCAATGTTAAATTTATCAGCAGCAATTATTTCAGGATCAAGATTAATTACAGTAATCGCCTTGTTAATATTTTTGCATGAATTATTGAAAACTGGATTTAAATATAAATTAAGCTTGACTTTATTGGTAATATGTTTTTCTTACTTTTATAGTGATATATTTAATTTGATATTTGGCGTAGAGTTATTTTCTGACAGGATATCAGGATTTGAAGAAAGTAAATCAGCTATTGAAAGAGTTTTAATTTTAAGTATTTTTTTAGATGCATTTTCAAGATTTGAAATATATCAGATACTATTCGGTAATGGTTTCAACTACTCCTACGAACTTTTGAGTCAATATTTTGGAATTGAAAGAACTGCTGAAAGTTTAGTCATCCAACTAATTACGGATGTTGGATTTACAGGATTGTTTTTAACACTTTATAATGTCATAAAAAATTCTTTCAATTACAATTTTTTATCAATCCAAGGTTTATTAATCTTATTTCTATATATACAATTGCTATTTTTCTTACCAGTATTTACCTTTATGCAAGTAGCTTTTTTATTACTTGGATTCATAAAAATAAATAAATTAAACACAACGTCTTAAAAATGAAAATGTCTTATTTATTCCCAAAGGTATTTATTGATATGATAAGAATTATTAGAGCTTTTCTAATTTATTTATTTAATATTAAACTATTATCAAAAAACAACCATTTAAGAAATTCTAAATTTGGTGAAAAAGTTTATGTTATCGCTAACGGTCCGTCATTATCTTCTTTTGATTATAATAATATTAAAAATATAGATGTAATAGTGATGAATAATTTTGACCTTTGTGAATGGAAAGATAAGGTTAATATTGTAGCCCATTGTATTGGGGAACCCAAAAACTCAGAACACTGGGGAAATGATCAGATTGAGATATCTAAAAACACAAATGCTGAATCCTATTGGTATCATTATTCTGTATTTAAGCAAATAAAAAATTATAATAAAATTATGGATGAAAAATCTTATTATTTTTTTGCACCCTTGATTCCTGAGGATATGTTTCTGTTTAATGATTTTAATTTGTGTTTCCCGACCCTAGGATACAGTACAACTGCTCAGATGGCTATAATGGTAGCCATTTTCATGGGTTACAAAGAAATTTCACTAGTGGGTTTTGATCATGATATGTTAAAAAATAGAAATATTTCTCCTCACTTTTATAAAGAGGGGACACATGCAAGAGTAGTAGATAAAACAAATGAATCTTATCTAAAGATTATGACTCGTTGTCTAAAAATGTGGAATAGGTACTATAAAATTAAAAGAGTTTCAATTGCAAAAAATGTAGAGATAATAAACAGGACAAGTAATTCTTATTTGGACGTTTTTAAAATTTCGAAATGAAAAAATCAAAATTATATTATCCAAAACTAACAATTATTACAATAGTTTTAAATGATAAGGAAGGTTTCGTTAAAACTTTAGAAAGTGTAAAAAAACAGAACAAAAGCCTTTTTGAATTTATTGTGATTGATGGAGGTTCAAATGATGGTACTCTGGAAATAATTTTAGAAAATTCTAAATTTATTGATAATTATATTTCAGAGCCTGATAAAGGAATTTATAACGCATATAATAAAGGCATTAAACTGTCTAAAGGTTATTCTATATTATTTTTAAATGCTGGTGATTATTTTATAGGGGACGTGATTTATGAAGAAATGTTGAAATATCCTATTTTAATCCCAGTGAAGTTTGATAATATTTTTGGTAAAATTTCTAACTACAGAAGAAGAGACTACAGGCTATCCCATCCTTATAATCTTCAAGGTATTATATTTGAGAACAAAGGAATTTATTTTGATGAATCATTTAAAATTGCTTCTGATTATGACTTTTACCTAAGGCATGGGTATAAAAATTTAAAAATATATAAAACAAAAGGATATGTATTGTATGATAATAATGGCATCAGTACTACACAATATCAACTAAAATATAAAGAGTGTGGAGAAATTATCTACAAACATTTCGGCATATTAAATTATATTCAATACATGATTAGGGTTTCGATAAAGCATCTTATTAAATTATTTCTAAAATTTCTTAAATTTATATAATGCATTTATTATCTCATTTTCTTGATAAAAATACACCTACCTATGGTAATAGAGACAATTTATTTATTGATGAGGTCTCACAAATTTCCAAAGGCGATTCTGCAAATTCGTCCAGTTGGAATTTTTCAACCAACCACATTGGAACTCATATTGATGCACCTTCTCATTTTTTTGAAAAAGGAAAGACAATAACTGATTTCAAAAATTCTTATTGGTATTCTCAAAAGTGTTATATGATTGACATTCCTTGTAAGAATGGAATATTAATAAATTTTACCAAGCTTTTTTTAGATATTCCAAAAGATACAGAGGTTTTATTAATTAGAACTGGTTATGAGAATTATCGTAATAGTGAAAAATATTGGAATGATAACCCTGGGTTATCTTCTGAACTCTGTAATTATTTAAAAGATAATTTTTGCACACTTAGAATAGTTGGTTTTGACTTTATTTCCTTGACATCATGGAATTACAGAGATGAGGGAAAAAAAGCTCATAGGATTCTACTAGGTTCATCAAATAATCGTGACTCAGTATGTATAATTGAAGATATGCATTTGGCTGATGTAACATATGATATTCACAATTTAGTTATTGCTCCAATTTTCGTAGAATCGAGTAATGCATCTCCGGTTACAGTTTTTGCCAATATTCATGAAAAATAAAGAGATTAAATACCATTATTTTTTTGATTTAAATGAAATATTGATAGATAGATATCCTGCTAAAATTTCTAAAGAGATTTTAAAACTCCATCATGACTCAAAATTTGTTTTTATTTACAGTGAAAATTACAATAATGGATCTCCCAAAAAGATTCCTCATGACTCAGTTTCAGTATTCATGCCCCAAATAACTTCTAAAAAAATTTATAAGCTTTTTGAGTTATATCCCCCAAAAACAGTTACAACCATCGCTCAAAGAATTCCCGATTTATTAATCATATTACTTAGCAATAGAATGAATATTCCTACTTCAACTGTACAACATGGGATTTGGTCAAATAGGATAAAAAGAATTTCAATATTTAGTGCAATAATGATTAAATTTTCAAAGTTTAAATTCTATTTAATTAATTCATACAACCTATCTAAAGCTTTAAATTTAAATTATGTTTCTTTTTTATATGATTGCTACAATTTTTTTTATCGGGATTTAAAAAAAATTTCTGAAATAAGAAGTTTAAATAATCGTCAACTTAGAGCAAATTTAGTTTTTGCATTTGATAATTCATGGAATAATTATTACACAAAAAAATTCAAATATAAAATTAGCCAATTAAAATATATTGGCAACCCAGATTTATTACTCTTAAATAATAAAAACATAAACAAAGTTGAGGACTCAGTTTGTTATATTTGTCAGTCCCTTGTTGAAGATGGGCGCTATTTGCAAAGTGATTTAAATATTTTTTTAAAAATGCTCAAAAATAAACTGACAGGTTTTAAAAAACTGTATGTTAAATTGCATCCAAGAACAAAAATGGAAAATTATAAAATATTTCAAGAATCTGACAAAATAGTTTTTACTAATGATTTTCCATTATGTTCCCACTATGTTGGACATTATTCATCATTATTATTAGTTGCAAGAAAAGTTACTTCAAATGTTCTGATTTGGAAGCTTAAAAATCATTATACGCCAGAAAATTTTTTTAAATATGCATCTATTGTGACAAATTCTGAAGAAAAGCTAATGAGTTTTATTAACTCAAAACATGTTGATAATAAAGAAATAAATATTTATAAACCCAAGAACCCATATAAATTAATAGCAGAGAAACTAGTAAGATTATGAACTACAGAAAAATACATGTTTTCGGTGGATCCGGATTTATAGGAACAAGATTGATATCACTCTTAAATCCATATTTTGATGTTCAAAATATGGATTTAAGAAATTCTAAAACATTTAATAAAATAACGGTGATAAATGATATTTGTTCATTTGATGCTAATCAGGTTGATCTTAATAAATCAGATTGTGTAATTCTACTTGCCGCTGAGCATAGGGATGATGTTTTTCCTTTCTCAAAGTATTATAAAACAAATGTAGAGGGAACTAAAAATGTATTAATTCAGATGGATAAAGTTGGTTGCAAAAACTTGATATTCACAAGTACAGTTGCAGTTTATGGTCTAAATAATTTAAACCCTAATGAAGATTTTGAACCTAAGCCATTTAATCATTATGGAAAAAGTAAATTAAAAGCTGAAAATATAATTAAAAACTGGTTTAAAATTGATCCTAAGAATAAATATATTTCAATTATTCGACCAACAGTGATTTTTGGTGAAGAAAATAGGGGTAATGTTTACAACCTTATAAAACAAATAGTTTCAAAAAATTTTTTAATGATTGGTAATGGAAATAATATCAAATCTATGGCATATGTTGGAAATGTTGTTGAGTTTATACTTGATAGATTAAAAAAACAAAAAATTGGATGTGAAATCTTTAATTACGTTGATAAACCAGATTTAACTATGAATCAAATATTAATGGAAGTTGAAGAAAATATTAATCATAAAATCCCTAAAATTAAGATTCCCTATTTTCTAGGTTTGATTGTAGGATACTTATTTGATTTACTTTCTTTCATTTTTAAAAAACAGTTTATAATAAGTTCTGTGAGAGTAAAAAAATTTTGTGCCAACACTGGTTTTGACGGCTCGAAAATCAACAAGATTTTTAAGCCACCTTTTTCATTGAAGGAAGGATTAAAAAGGACAATTAAACATGATTTTAATTAATTTTTTTTAAAATATGACTTCTATATTCTGAATTTATTATAAACTCAATTAATTGCATTGGAGTTTTAAAAGTCATTTTGATTAACCAGCAAATATAATTATCGATCAGTCTGTAAACTTTTATCTTTCTCTTTAATACGACCCTTTTAAGGAAAACTTTATCAAAAAATGTCTTTTTAAATTTAAATTTACTGATACCGTACAGATTTGTTAAAATTAAAAATCTTCGGTAGTATTTGTTATTAAATTCCGATAAATTTAGATTTTTTTCACCTATGATTTTTTTAAAATCATAGAATGCTCTTAGATTAATTTTTGCATACAAGTTTCCATAATCATTAATTTGAGCATTTAATATGCAAATCTTTAATAGATTTTCTGTATTCTGATGATTTTTATTAATTAGTAATTCACTTCCTTGAAAAGTTTTTCTGTTTCTGAAAAGAATTATTTCTGTGTGTGGCTCAACAGCAAATAATCTGTTTTTATTCACTAGCCTTCTTGAGTGTTTTGTTTTCCAAAGTTTAAATTCATAGTGATTTGCATATTTGTTTTTTTTAAGAATGCTGATTGTTTTTTTTAAATTGTGATTATCTACCAAAAAATCTATATCCCCAATCATTCTTTCACCCAAATCTTTATAAATATTATTGATATAAGAAGCCCCCTTTAAAAATATGTGTTTTATTTTTTGAGTTTTTAAAATATTATTTAATCCTTTAACCTCTCTTAATAAAATTTCATTCCTGTTTTTATTAATAGTGTATATTTCTCTTATATATACCTCAAAGTCATTGGGAATATATTTTAAATATTTTTTTTTTTTAAGCTGGCAATATAAAGCAGGAATCATCAAGTTTTCACTAGCGATCATAATTAAATTTTCATAATCAATTGAAATAAAATCTTCTTTTTTGAGATTTTCATCATCATAAAATAAGATTTCCCTTAATATTCTTTCCTCTTTTTCTAGAATTAACATAATATTTTATGCTTTAAAATTAAAGGTATAAATATTTTTGTAGATTTGCTTTTCAAAAATTATTAATGAAATTAAGATATTTATTAATATTCTGTTTAGTTATTATGCTAGCTTCTTGTTCCTCTAAGAAGAACATTTTATATTTTCAAGATTTAAATGAAGATATTTCATATGAATCAAAATTTATTGAGTACAAACTGCAAATTGACGATATATTAAAAATTGATATAAATTCTGATTTACCTGAAGCATCTCTTGTGCTTAATCCAAATGCCGTAAGTACAAATTTGGCAAACACAAAAGATGCATTATTATATAGCGGTTATCAGATAAATACCGATGGATATGTGAACCTGCCAAGTATAGGTGAAGTAAAAGCTCAAGGCTTAACTATATCAGAGTTCAGAAAAATATTAAAAAATGAAATAAAGAATAATAAAAAGATTTTACTTGACCCATATATTGATGTTAAGCTGCTTAATGCTCATTTCACCGTTTTGGGAGAAGTTAATATGCCTGGTAGATATGATTTTTTAAAAAATAATATGACAATTCTTGAGGCAATTGGAACAGCAGGTGATTTAACTATTCAAGGTAAAAGAGATGATATTAAAATTATAAGAAGTATTGATAATACAAAAAAAATAATCAATATTGATTTAACATCATCGGATTTGCTTTCCGACATAAATAAATTTCAGGTTTATTCAAGGGATATTATTATTGTTAATCCTAATACAACAAGAGTTAAAAATGCTGGAATTATTGGAAACTCTGGTACTTTAATAAGTCTCTTATCATTTATTTTAACTTCAATTATAATTATTTCAAATAATTAATGTCCATGAGTGATTATTCGTCTTATGATAATGATTTAAACTTAAAGAAAACATTTTTTAGATACTTTTCTTTCTGGCCATATTTTTTAATAAGTATTTTCATTTCATTACTAGCTGCTTTTATTTTTTTAAGATATACAAACTTTAGTTATGAGTCGAACGCAAAAATTGAAATTTTAGATAAAGCACAAGATTCCGAGATGGCATTACCAACTGCTATGACTATTTTCAATAGATCTATGATTAATTTAGAAAATGAGATTGGAGTATTATCTTCATATAGACTTCATAAAAAGGTCGTAGATGAATTAAGTTCTAATGTAAAGTTTTTTTCTATCGGTACAATTAAAACATCTGAAAATCATCATTCGGAATGGTTTGAAGATTATGATTTCAATTTAACAGTAAAATCTGACACTATTACTCAATTTAGAAAATTTGAGTTTGAAGTTAAAAAAGATGAAATTGAAATGCAGGAATTTGATAAGGATAATAATTTTGTTGCTAAATATAATTTTAGTTCACAATCAATCAATAGTCAAAATGGTAAATTACCCTTTAATTTAACAATTAGAGATGATTTAAAAGAACCACTCAAAAAGTCAATAATCTTTTACCCCGCTGATTTTATTATTGATCTTAATATAAGTCAAATTAAAATTGTTGAGACTGCTAAAGAAAGTGATCAGCTTCTGCTAAGTTTTATTGGTAATAATATATTAATTGGTGATGAATACTTAAATACATTAATTAGTGAGTTTGATAAAGATGGTGTTATTGATAGACAAATGGAATATCTAAGCACTATGGAGTTTGTTGACAATAGATCTGATTTTCTTACGATGGAACTTGAGAAAGTTGAACAGAGAAAGCAAAATTTTAAAGAATCAAATAATTTATCCAATATTGAAGTGGATGGGAACCTGAATATCACCCAAAAGTTTACTTATAATTCAGAGCTTTTCTCAGCGATGTCCCAAAAAGATTTAGTTTTAATGCTAAAAGAAATACTTAAGGAAAAAAAATATAATTTAATTCCAGTTAATATTGGTTTGGAAAACGTTCCATTGAATTCTGTTATTTCTGAGTATAATTTGATAATAAAAGAGTATGAACAATACTTAAGTACTGTCGGATCAAACCACCCTTTTCTAAAAAAATTAGAAAATCAAATTTCTGAAAATTTCAGTAATGTTACAATTTCCATCAATAACTATTTAAATAGTTTAGATGTTACTATTGAAAACCTAAAGAAAAAGGAAAGTGAGTTTGAGGATATTTACAAGAAACTTCCTGAAAATGAGAAAATATTAAGGTCAATTGAAAGGGAATTAGAGATAAAGGAATCTTTATTTTTGCTTCTGCTACAAAAGAGAGAAGAAGCTGCAATTAATTACGCGGTTATAAAACCATCAGTTAAAATTATAGATAGTGCAAGAACCTCTATTTACTCAAAATCTCCTAATTCAATAAATGTTTACCTTATAAGTTTACTTTTAGCATTGTTTATTCCCATAATAATATTATATGTAATTTTCTATCTAGATAACAAAATACATACAAGAGAAGATTTAAACAGCTTTACTGATAATATTCCTTTGGTTGGAGAGATACCATTTATTTCTGACAATAATTACAAATTAAATTTTGCTGACGGCAGTGCGAGGGATATACTTTCCGAAAGCCTAAGGATGATTATTGCTAATCTAAATTTTGCAATGTTTAAAGAAGAAGGAGATTCAAAAAAAAATGTTATTCTAGTTACTTCATCAATCAAAGGGGAAGGAAAGACTATTGTGTCAGCTAATCTTGCATCAATTTTATCTAATAAACATAAAACTTTATTAATTGGTGCTGATTTAAGAAATCCACAAATTCATAAATTTCTCAAAATTGATAAAAATGCTTCTGGTCTTTCAGATTATATTTACAAAAGTGATAATAATTGGAAACCAAATATTATAAAACACAAAAAACTGGATATCATGCTCTCAGGAACTATTCCGCCAAATCCTACAGAACTAATATCTTCACAAAAATTTAAAAACTTTTTAAATGATGTAAAAAAGGAATATGATTTCATTATCATAGATTCAGCACCATGTCTGCTAGTTTCTGACACATTTGAGATTTCTCCTCTAGTAGACACTTCAATATGTGTCGTAAGATCAAACTTCACTTTAATAAAATTGTGTGAGTTTATTAATGAGTGCAAGAAAAATAATAAATTAAAAAATCTAAACTTAGTGCTTAACGGAGTAGGAAATAGCAGGCTATATGGTTACAAATACGGATATCAATACGGATATCAGTACGGATATGCATACAATTATGGTTACGGATACGGATACGGCTATGAAGATGGCAAAGATGATTAGATAATTTATAAGAATATTTCGTTTCTTTCTGCCAAATTTTCCAACGCTTTATAATTTTTAATCTTTATTTTTTTTTCAAATAAAGAAATTTGATCTATTCTATGTATGTCACTACCGACAAAATCAATGATATTATTTTTAAGTAATTCTTGAGACTGCCAAAGAACTTTATTGCCATAATAACCGATAAGTGAAAATAAATTTAATTGAAAATAACAGCCAAATTTTTTTAATTCAGAAATTAATTTATTTTGACCTGCATTAAATAAAAAGTCATATCTTTCAGGATGAGCTAAGATTGGAATGTATCCATTGGTTTGCAATTCAAAAAGAATCTCTTTAGTATTAATTGGCATTCCAGCAAAACTAAATTCTATTAAAACAAAATTATCTTTAATTGTTAGAAGTGTTTGATTATTTGCTTTTAAAATAATTGAATTGTCAATCAAATATTCAGATGCATAAGAAAGTTTTGATTTCAATATTGAAACTTTATTTATTTTATCAAAGCTTTTCTTTATTGATTCAACTGTATTATCGTAAAGTCCCGTGTATGTATGTGGTGTGGCAATAATTTTACCAAAACCTATTTTTTTCATCTCTGTGATTAATTTTAAAGATTCCTCAATATTTGTAGCTCCATCATCAATTCCAGGTAGAATATGAGAATGAATATCCACAAAACCATCAGGGATTAACTCTTTTAAAGTTGGCTTAGCTTTAAATAAATTAAAAATCATATAATTAATTTATGTTATTATTCACTTGTTATGAAACAATTTTGGTGACATCATAATATACACTATTAAAATTACTAAATTTGAGTATGAATTCAGAATTTCCTTTTTTACTTTATTATTTTGGTGTTCTAACTGCTACTGTTTTTTTATCAAGATTTATTTTTAGAAAATATATTCAATTTGCAAAGACTTATAATCTTGTAAAAGCCACAAATTCAAGGGCAGCCCACAAAGGAATAGTATATACAGGTGGAGGAGTAGTATACGCGGCTGTAATTATGGTTGCCGCTTTAATTTTAGACAATGTGGATTTTGTTGAGTTTTCTA
>MDSW01146296.1_pt1 | contig 22272 bp, 19 predicted proteins | sample 811171 | NCBI WGS metagenome assembly MDSW01 (sample SAMN05326641, study PRJNA326480) | marine metagenome | isolation source: seawater | place: Atlantic Ocean: North West | collected 2012 | reverse complement strand
GTTTTATGTTAAAAAAATAGATAATTTTGCCTACTAAATTTAGTAATAAATAATGGATAAGTTTTCCTTTTTAGGAGCCCTACACACAGGATTGATTGAGGAGATGTATGATAAATATCTGCATGACTCTGAAAGTATAGAGGAGGAGTGGAGACACTTTTTTCAAGGCTTCGATTTTGCAAAAGAGGTTTATACTGAGGAGGACATTCCCCAAGTTTTTCAAAAAGAATTTAAGGTTATTAATCTTATTGATGCTTATAGAAAGAGTGGACATTTATTTACAAAGACAAACCCAGTAAGAGAAAGAAGAAAGTATACCCCTACTTTAGATTATAAAAATTTCGGACTCGAAGAAAGAGACTTAGTTTTAGAGTTTCAGGCAGGAGAACAAGTGGGGATAGGCCCTTCGACTTTACAAGATATTATAAATCATTTAGAGAGAGTATATTGCCAATCAATTGGTGTAGAATATATGTATATTCGTGACCCACAAGAAATAGAATGGATTAAAAATAGACTGCATCAAAATTCTAACACACCAAAATTTGACGTGAATCAAAAGAAGCATATTCTTCATAAGTTAAATCAAGCAGTGGCATTTGAAAATTTTTTACATAAGAAATTTGTAGGTCAAAAACGATTTTCATTGGAAGGAGCGGAATCTTTAATTCCCGCATTAGACGCACTTGTAGAATATAGTTCTAAACTTGGTGTAGAAGAGTTTGTTGTTGGGATGGCGCACAGAGGAAGATTAAATGTTCTTGCTAATATTTTTAATAAGACCTACAAAGAAATATTCTCTGAATTTGAAGGTAAGTTATATGAAGATGAAGAAATAGCAGGCGATGTAAAATACCATTTAGGATTTACTTCTATTCAAAAGTGTAATAATGGAAATGAAATTAAATTAAACTTAACACCTAATCCATCTCACCTAGAGGCTGTAGACCCAGTAGTAGAAGGTATTACAAGAGCAAAAATAGATAAAGAGTATAAGGGAGATGTAGATAAAATTTTACCTATTCTTTTACATGGAGATGCGGCACTTGCTGGTCAAGGTGTGGTATATGAAGTTATACAAATGGCTCAGTTAGATGGATATAATACTGGAGGAACAATACATATTGCGGTAAATAACCAAGTAGGATTTACAACAAATTATCATGATGCAAGATCGAGTACTTATTGTACGGATGTTGCTAAAGTTACTTTGTCACCTGTATTACATGTAAATGGAGATGATGTAGAGGCAGTTGTACATGCTCTTCAACTTGCAGTAGAATATAGACAGAAATTCCATAAAGATGTATTTATCGATTTATTGTGTTACCGAAAATACGGACATAATGAAGGTGACGAGCCAAGGTTTACTCAACCGCTATTGTATGAAGCAATTTCAAAACATAAAAATCCAAGAGAGATATATAAGCAGAAATTGATGAATGATGGAGTTGTTGAGGCAAGTATTGTTCAAGAGTTAGAGCAAGATTTTCAGAATTTATTACAAGCTAGATTTGATGAAGCAAAGGAAATAGAAAAAGCAAAAATTACTCCTTTCCTAAAAGAAGAATGGAAAGATATAAAAAGAAATTTTGAAGCATGTTTTGAACGAACAACAACGAATATTAGTAAGAAAAAACTAAAAGATTTAGCAAAATACTTATATGATGTTCCACAGGCGGATAAACTGTTTAAGAAAACAAGAAAGTTGTTGTCTGACAGAAAAAAGATGGTAGAAGAAACTGAAAATTTAGACTGGGCAATGGGGGAACTTCTAGCATACGCATCCTTATTAGATGAGGGTCATAATGTTCGGTTAAGTGGTCAAGATGTAGAAAGAGGAACCTTTTCTCATAGACATGCTATCTTGAAAGTTGAACATTCTGAGGAAGAGGTTTGTCCTCTAAATAATATTAGTGACAGTTCAAGTTTCGAAGCCTATAACTCTTTACTTTCAGAATATGGAGTGCTTGGATTTGATTATGGTTTTTCCATGGCTAGACCAAATGATTTGACCATTTGGGAGGCTCAATTTGGCGATTTTTCTAATGGAGCTCAGATTATGTTAGATCAGTTTATTTCTTGTGCAGAGGATAAATGGAAAGTGATGAGTGGATTGGTTATGTTGTTGCCACATGGTTATGAAGGCCAGGGGGCAGAACACTCTTCTGCCAGATTAGAGAGATATTTGCAGTTATGTGCTAAAAATAATATGCAGATTGTAAATTGTACTACTCCTGCCAATTTCTATCATGTTTTAAGAAGACAGTTAAAAAGAGATTATAGAAAGCCATTAGTAGTATTTACTCCCAAGAGTTTATTAAGGCATCCTAAATGTGTTTCAACTATTGCTGATTTAGCCGATGGTAAGTTTGAAGGAATTATTGATGATACAATTGATCCAACATTAGTTGATAGATTAGTGCTTTGTAGTGGAAAAATCTATTATGATTTATTGGAAAGGAGAAAGCAAGATACGGCTCATAATGTTGCTATAGTAAGGATAGAACAATTATTCCCACTAGAAAAAGTATACATAAAAGAACTCGTAGAACAGTATAATGCTGAAGAGGTATTTTGGGTACAAGAAGAACCAGAAAACATGGGAGCTTGGACTTTCATTTTATCTGAGTTAAGATCCTTAGAAATTGATGTGATTGCTAGAGAATCTTCAGCAGCAACTGCTACTGGTTCTAGTAAGACATCAGCTGTGGAACACAAAGAATTAATTGATAAAGTTTTTAAAAAGTAAGACATGTTATTAGAAATGAAAGTCCCGAGTCCAGGAGAATCAATATCAGAAGTTGAGATTGCAGAATGGTTGGTGGAAGATGGAGAGTATGTAGAAAAAGATCAATCGATTGCAGAAATAGATTCTGATAAAGCAACTTTAGAGTTACCTGCTGAAGAAAGCGGAACTATTAAAATTGTTGTAGGAGATGGGGAAACTGTTGCTGTTGGTGATGTGGTATGTATTATTGATACTTCTGCAATAGGGGAGTCTAAAGTGAAATCAACTAATGAAGAAGTTGTTGAAACTCCAAAATCTGCTGTAAAATCTACTGTAGACATCGGAGATGCAAAAGTAACTCCACTGGCATCCGCTATGATAAGTGAGCATGATATTTCTGCAAAGGAATTGAAAGGAACTGGTGAGGCAGGAAAAATTACCAAGAGTGATGTTTTGGGAGCAATAAATGGATTTTCAACAGAGGGACCAAGAGGAACCTCCAGAAAGAAGATGTCATCTTTAAGAAGAAAAATTGCAAGTAGATTAGTTACTGTTAAAAATGAAACGGCAATGCTTACTACTTTTAATGAAGTAGATATGACTTCTATTTTTGAAATCAGAAAGCAGTACAAAGATCAGTTTAAAGAGAAATATGGTGTTGGATTAGGATTTATGTCTTTCTTTACAAAAGCGGTTACTACAGCTTTGCAAGAGTTTAAGGATGTTAACGGAATGATTGATGGTAATGAAGTGATTCATCATAATTATGCTGATATAGGAATTGCGGTAAGTGCTCCAAAAGGATTGATGGTACCTGTTGTCAGAAATGCAGAACTGATGAATTTCCTAGAGGTAGAATCTGAGATAAAGAGATTAGCGGTAAAAGCCAGAGATGGCAAGATTACGATTAATGAAATGTTAGGTGGTACCTTTACTATTACTAATGGCGGTGTATTTGGATCTATGCTTTCTACTCCAATTATTAACCCTCCCCAATCGGCAATTTTAGGAATGCATAATATTGTAGAACGTCCAATGGCAATTGACGGGAAAGTAGAAGTTAGGCCAATTATGTATGTGGCTCTTTCTTACGATCATAGAATAATTGATGGTAGAGAGTCGGTTGGATTCCTAGTAAGGGTTAAAGAATGTTTAGAAAACCCCAAAGAACATTTAATGTGTGGAGATGTTAAAGGATACTTAGGATTGTAATCCTGTTATCTCGACTTTTTTCTATTCACCTATCATAAATTTATTTACATTTGTAGCATTAAATTTAACTTATGAATAATATAAAATATATTTTACTACTTGTACTCTTCGCATGTGGCACTAACAATCAAGACAATAGCGTTGACATTGCTCAAAACACATTAGAAACAGATTTAGCCAAATATGAGAGTATTTGGAATAGGTTTTTGGCAGGTGATACATCTGTAGCTAACGAAAATAATTTCCAGAAAGATGTAGTAGTTGTTACAGCACAAGGAGATCTGGTTGGGATAAAAGCTGTAAAAGATTTTTATATGAATTATTTAAATGGTTTTTCAGATATTGAGTTTACAATACTTGATGCATTTGGACAGGGAGAGCGTATAGTAAAGCATTGGAATTTCAAAGGCACTCATACTGGTGATTTTTTTGGTATTCCTGCTACTGGAAATAAATTAGATTTATCAGGAACTACACTTGTAACTATGAAGAATGGTAAAATCGCAAAAGAACAAGATTTCTTTGATATGCAATCTCTAATCATTCAATTAGAAAAGCCTTCAGAAGGAGAGGTTATTATTGATGATTATACAGGTATTTAAAAGATTAGTTATTAGCTAAAATTTTATTTATTTCAACCTCTAAATCTTCAATAAGAACTATATACATTGATAGCCAATCGATCTTATGTTTTTGATATTCTTCTAGTAAGATTAATGTTGAGGCTAATTCCTTATCATTTTGGATAGAGTTATAAACTATATCACAATATTTTTTTGTGGATATAGTATTATCAGTTTTTTTAATGATAATAGATGGATGTTTTTTGCTGATTATAGGAATAATAATATCTTCTTTTAATTTCTTTTCGTAATCTATGGTTGTTTGAACATAAGAAGAATAGGTGCTATGAATCCTACTTAACATTTCTTTTATTTTTTCAGAGTTAATATATTTGAGTGCCCCTGAGTTCATAATTGAGTGATACCTTTCTGTTGGTGGTTCAAATACTCTATAATAAATTAGATTGAATTGAATTCTGCTTTTACTTTTTGTAAAATTCGTAATATTTTTAAAATTAAACTGTTCATTTGGTGGATTTATAAAAGCATTTAATAGTTTAATATCACCTTTCCAAGTTGTTTTTCTTTCAGCACAGTAATTATTAATTTCCTTTATTTCTTTTTGAAGACTAGTTAGAACTTTGATTCTTTCATTATTGTTTTGCTTATTTTTTGAAACTTGATTTAGCCAAAAAGACACTGATATTCCTAATACAATTACAATAAACTCTAACGAATACTTAATAAGCCAATCTTTTCTTGTCATATATTTAAAAAATGCTAAACTAATCATATTTAAAAAATAATTACATAAGAAGCATCTCAAATAAATTTATTAATGCTTGTTGTAATGGATTAATTAGTTGCCCATTAATTGTTGCAGATTTTAGTTTTAATTATTATTTTATATAGTAAAATGCATGAATTTGTTATCTTACTGTTGAGTTTAACTATATATATTGTTAGAAAATTTTGATAATTTTGCTTTAATGAATAAGCAAATATTTATAACTCTTTTATTATCTATTTTTTTTTCTAATATTCTTTTTGCTCAAAATGTTATATTCTCTTTTAGTAATAACGTAGTTTTAAAAGAATGGTTAATTGTTAATGACAATGTGATGGGGGGTGTTTCTAAAAGTGAACTAAGAATAAACAAGGATGGTTCTGGTGTTTTTTGTGGTACTATATCAACAGCATATAATGGTGGCTTTGCCTCTATAAGATATAATTTTAAAAGACAATATATAAATGCTGAGAAGTACATTGTTTTAAAGATAAAAGGAGATGGTAAAAAATATCAATTTAGGATTAAATCTTCTAAAGAAGATTACTATGCATATGTATATCCATTTAGAACCACAGGAGATTGGGAGTATATAAAAATTCCTTTAGATAAGATGTATCCTTCATTCCGTGGTATGAGGTTGAATATAAAAAATTTTAATAAAGATTATTTAGAAGAAATCTCTTTTCTTATTGGTAATAAAAAAAATGAAAATTTTAATCTTTTAATTGATACTATCTTTTTAGAATAAATGGTAAAAATAGTTTTAATATTATTTTTAACTTCTTTTTTTTGTTATTCTCAAGAAAAAATAAAAATGAGTGATTATTTTTCAGATCTAACAATAGAGGAAAATAGAATAATTGTTCTAAAAGGCACGGAAAAACCTAATTCAGGAATTTATAATAATCATTTTAAAAAAGGTATTTATATATGCAAAGCATGTAATAATCCACTGTTTACATCTAATTCAAAATTTCAATCTGGCTGTGGATGGCCTTCTTTTGATGATGAAATAAAGGGGGCAATTGTAAGATTTGCAGATAATTCATTTGGTATGAATAGAGTTGAGATATGTTGTGCTAATTGTAAAGGTCATCTAGGTCATGTTTTTGAGGGTGAAGGGATGACAAAAAAAAATATTAGACATTGTGTTAATTCATTGAGTATTAAATTTATAAAAAATAGCGAATTAGAATAGTAGATATGTTGGAGTTATAAAAAGTGGTGTAAATCTTAGTTAATAAATTATTGCAACCATTTAAATAAATTATCTGCTTTTTTGATTTGCTAATTGCTTTTTATTAAGTAAATAAAAGTAGTATAGGGGGGAGTTATATAAATTGAAGTTTTATATTTTTGCAATTATATTACGAATACATGACTGCACTAATTTTTTATCTTTTTTTAGCCTTATTTATTTCATTTATTTGTTCATTAGTTGAAGCGGCTCTACTAACGATACCAAAATCCTATTTGCTATCAATTGAAAAAGACAATGAATGGGTGACATCATTTTTGTCTTTTAAGAATAATATTGACAAGCCTTTGTCAGCAATTCTAACATTAAATACTATAGCTCATACAATTGGAGCTGCAGGAGTTGGAGCTGAGGTGACTAGGTTGTTTGGGGATAATTATTTAGGCTTTGCTTCTGTAATTTTAACGATATTAATTCTATTTTTTTCCGAAATTATACCTAAAACTATTGGTGCTACATACTGTAAAGGCTTATCAAAATTTACTTTTTACACAGTAAGATTCATGTTAATGTTAACGTATCCTTTTGTTGTTGTTTCAATGAAAATTACGGGTTTGATTTCAGCGCATAAAAGTAATAATGTGACAAGAGAACAATTGTCAGCACTAGCTAATCTAGGTTATGATGAGGGAGTGTTTTCTAAGCAGGAAAATAGAATTATACAGAATATCATTCATTTGAAAAAAATTAAAGTATCAGAAATTGTAACCCCAAGAGTTGTAGTTTTTTCTGCTAATGAAGATAATTCTATAGAGAATTTTAGTAAAGAGCATAGAAAAATAAAATTTTCTAGAATTCCACTTTATTCTCAACAAATTGAAAATATAACTGGTTATATTTTTTTGCAAGATTATATTGAAAAAATATCTAACAAGAAAAACCTAAAAAGCAAGCTTAAATCTTTGCGTAGAGATATTTTAAAAGTGCCTAATTCTATTAATGTTTTTGCGTTATTTAATCAATTATTAGAGAGAAAGGAGCATATATCTATAGTTATTGATGAATATGGAGGTTTAGTTGGTATAATAACTTTGGAGGATATTTTAGAAGCTTTAATAGGATTAGAAATAATAGATGAAAGTGATCAAGAAGTAGATATGCAAAAATTTGCTAGGCAGAAATGGGAAAATAAAAAATTTGGTAACTCTTAAAATAACTATTACTTAGAGTTTAAATATTAATTTACTTTATTTGTTTAGTAGTTTGTATAAAACTAGTTAAAATTTAATTAATAGCTTACTTTAATATAATGAAAAGGGTAGATGCTTCTAGCTTTATTAATTACCTATATTTTTTTATGACACATGTATTAAGCTTGACCATAATTCATGCGATATATCATTGCTGAATTTACTATTAGGAGCCAGAATTACTGATACAGCATCATGGGAGTGTAATGACTCTTGATGCGAACAAATTACTCGAAAATCTTTTATGCGTTTATCGTTTGCTAACTGTTTATACAATAATCTAGCTGCATCTTCAACAAACTTAAGATATGATCCGTTAAGTTCAGCAAAGGCCATTTCATCTTCTCTTTTTACTATTACTTGAGTTTCTGTTTTTAAGGCATCAACACACATTTCATGTAAGTCTTCAATCCATACTTTTTCTTCGAATTTAATAGATATTCTTGCTACTGAACGCTGTGAATGAGGTACAGTTACTTTATTTCTATATTTTTTAGCATGTTCTGCAAGCTCATAAGAACAAGGACAGGCTGACGAATAAACAAAATCGAAATGCAAGAACTTTATGATATCTCCTTTATCATCTATATTGCTTTCTAAAGTACAATTATAATATTGATATCCTGAATTATCAGACCTTAAAGATTTTTTTAATATTGGATAAGAAAAGTGCAATCCAATTTTTGCATTAAAAGTCTCCAAATCATCTTTATACATAAGTAGTATTTCATCTAACTTATTATATACTTTTTCATCCTTGTACTTATAGAAAGATCTCATAATACGAGACATGTTGATGCCTTTTTTATGAGCAGCTAAAGATACCGTTCCTGTTACTTTGGTTTCAAGTTCAATGACCCCTCCTTCTCGTTTATCATACTTTAGAGGTAATCTGAAATTATGGATACCTACTTGTTGTATAGCTACATGAGCTCCTTGTATTAATGAGGAAGGTCCATTCTGTAAGTCAGGAAAGGTCTTGATGTCATCTTTAGTAGGTTGATAGTCAGCATCATATTTTCTATTTCCCTCGTAGTACTTTTCAGAATGTTTATTAGGTGGAGCTTCTATAGTTGATTCAGCATCACCAATCCATTCATATTTTTCATCATTTTTTTTCATCATTTTTTAACCAATTTTTTTGCTGGTTTGTATATGGCAGAATTATTTGTTCCACCTTCAAATGATTCAACTTTTAGTACACTAATCCTACCATCTGTTTCATATTGCATCTTATCATTAATAAGGTTATATACCCATTCAGCAAATCTTTCACATCCTACATGTTTCATTATTTTGAGTTGAATGATTCCTGCTTTATCCATGTTTTTGAAAATTTCTATATGTGGATCATCAGCTGCAACTACTGTTGTATGATCAAATTGATTTGCTAGTTCCTCTTTAATTCCATTTCTTTTGAAACAGCCAAAATCGCATACCCAATTTTTATCATCGAGACTTCCCTCAAACCAAACTTTGAATTTTAATGAATATCCATGAATGTATTGACAGTGAGAATGTGTAGCTCTCCATTGTCTAAATGCTGTGCTATAGCCATCAAAAACTTTTATACTAGTGTATTCTTTCATGTTTTAAAATAATTATTCTCTGATAAAAGTTCCGTTAACTGTTTTACCTTTTCTGTTTTTTATCTCGTCCCATGCAACTTGAAGACATTCCTTTGGTTCTATTTCAAGTTGGTAGCAAAGAATAATTAAAGTTACAAAGCTATCACCTATTCCATCTATAATTTCTTGATTTTTGTCTTTCAGTAGAGCTCCTGCTGTCTCTCCAACTTCTTCTAAAACTTTTAACATTTGTGCTTGACAATTTTCTTTATTTAGTAGGTTTTTTTCTTCTGCCCAAATTTTAACATTATTTATTAATTCATCCATAGATTTAGTCTTTTTAATTTAATAGCTAAATTAACATTTATTTTAAAAAAATAATGATTAGTTATAAATTCTAAATAAGTTTTTACTAACTTGTTAGTTGCTTAGATTTTTAGTTTAAATTACACTTTAAATTTATAGCTTAAGCTAATTAGAAATGTGTTTTATAATCATGCAATACAAATTTTTTCTGAACATATTTTACATAAATTTTCTGTAATTTTGTTAAATGAAAATATCAAGAATTTCTTTGTGTATTGTTATAATTATATTTTTATGTTCATGTAGAATACAACATAAGCTTAATTATTCATCTGAATTTCTATTGCCTAACCAAAACTTTAATGAAATTGAAGTAGTTGGTGAATTAGATTACACTAAACATGATAATTGGGTGTTTCGCTGTGATTTACATGATGATAAAAAAATATTACCAAGAAATTATAAATTAAAAAATGAAAAAAAATTTGATGTTTCAGTTTTTTATATACACCCTACTACCTTGTTTTCTTCAAGAAAATGGAATGCTGATACAAGTCACTTTATAAATAATAAAATTATTAATTTAAGTCTTGAAAATCAAGCATCTGTATTTGCTGGTATAACTGATTTATATGTTCCGCATTATCGAGAGATGCATATTTACTCATATACAGACACTATAAATGGTATTAAGGCATTTAATTTCGCTTACAATGATATTCTTGCTTCATTTAAGTATTTTTTAAAAATAATTAAAACCGATAAGTTTATCATTGCATCTCATAGTCAAGGAACAAATCATGCCAAAAAACTTATAAATGAATATATAATTACTAATAAGGATTTGTCAAACAAACTTATTCTAAGCTATTTAATTGGAATGGATATTCATAGAGATGAAATGTTAATAAATTTGTGTGACGATCCAATTAAATTAAATTGTTTTCTTAATTGGCGTACGTTTAATGTGTCTTATTATCCTGACGATTGGAAGTTTGGTAATAATTATCTCTCTGTTAACCCTATATCATTTATTAATGATTCTGAATGGAGTAGTAGAAGTCATCATATGGGAGTTCTATTTCCAAATCAAAAGATTTATTTTAAAAGAACTTTGTCAGCAAAAAATGAAAAAGGTATACTTTGGGTTGATTTTAACAAAAATATCTTTTTAAATAGATTTAAGAGAAACTCATATCATAATGCAGACTATAATTTATTTTGGGTAAATATTAGAAAAAATTTAATTAAAAGACTTGAAAATTATTATAATTAAACAGATGTATTTAGTGTATAACATTGCTGTTTCAACTTTTTTCTCTTTGTTTTTTGTAATTTTTTTTCTGTGAGAAAAATTATTTTATCTTTATACAATTAACAGTAGTTGTACAGCCTCTAACTTTGGAACAATAGTAAAATAATTTGACAAATAAAATATTTTTTATAATAATACTTTTTTTATCTTTTTTGCCGAATCTTGTATTAGCTCAAAAAGATAATGATTTTGTAGCAGTAGAGGAGCCTTTAGATATTGTTAGTTGGAATCTTAGATACTTTCCTTTCTCAAGAAAGACTTCAGATTATGTCTCAAATATTATTAATCGAAATAAATTTGAGATAATAGCTTTTCAAGAAATTAAGAATAAAATTAAATTTGAAGAGTTATTGTCATCTTTAACGAATTATAACGGTTATAGAGCAAGCCCAAACAAAGTTAATAATCCAAACAATTTAGCTTTAGCATATTTGTTTCATAATACAATCAATGTCACTAAATTATACGAGATATTTGTTGATGAAAAATCTCTATTTTCAAGACCTCCACTTGTAATAGAATTTATATATAATCAAGAAAATTTCATGGTAATAAATACACATCTAAAAGCTCATGGTGATGGAAAATTAAATACTAGTAATGAGAAAGATTCGGAATATATTAGGTTAAGATCTTTACAGAAGATAAAAGATTTTATAGATAATTTGGATGGTTTTAAAGTTATATTGTTAGGTGATTTTAATGATCAGCTTTCTGATAAAAAAAAGGATAATGTTTTTATAAATTTTATTGAAGATGACAGTTATTTACTGGCAGATCTATTTATTGAACATGGAAGTAAATCTAATTGGTCTTGTCCATCAGCAGATTACAATAAAGATGGAATTAAAGAATCTAAGACATTTCATTTTGATCACTTTATAACAAAAAATATAATTGATTCTAATATTGTAGTAAAGGTATATAATAGTAGTGATTTAGGATTAGATGCTGAAGAATATTTTAATCATATATCTGATCATAAACCTGTAAAAATATCTATTGATAATTAACAAATCACTAATTAATTTAGGTTGCTTTTTTATTATGCATAGCATAATACTTTGTTTAAATTTATTTTTATTTGTTCTATGTATAGGATTGTTTTACTTTTAATTATATTTATAATCCAGTTCAATGTAAGTCATGCTTCTTTTCCGGTGTATGCTTACTCATCATTAGATGTATTGCAAACAGAAGAAATAAAAAAATACCATTTTAACTTACAGAAAATGGGATTTAATTTAAGTTTATGCAAGTGTATAAGCTGTCGAAAAGGTATTGCCCCATTAATGATGAGGTCAGATCCATTGCCAATGAAATTAGACAAAATCATTGAAGAAGATAAGATGGAAAATATTATTAAAGAAAATAAAGATTTAAGTGGTGGTATGTATGTTTTTCTGTCTGTTATGTCAGCAATAGGTTCATTTTTTTTTGGCCTTCTTTCATTGGGAAATGCTCTTTCTCAGACTGGTTCAGATTCAGCAGTTTTATCACTTTTTTTATTATCTATGATTTCAGTTATAGGTTCTATTTTGTTGGGGGTAAAAGCAAAAAATAAAGGGGTTAATTTTTGGTTAGCAATGTTAGGTGTTGGGATTTCTGTTTTAGCAGTTTTATTTCTTTTTCCGATTTTTTTTCCTTAGTAATTATTTAATTGGTGATATTATACATTTTATTCTTTCTATTTTTTTTAATTTTTATGTATGTTTGAAGTGTGAATAAGCTGTTGTTTTTCTTGTTTTTTCTTCCAATACTTGTAATTGGTCAGAGTCCTAATTACTCAGAAGATATAGCTCCAATCATATATGGAAAATGTTTACAATGTCATCATACTGGTGGTATTGCTCCGTTGTCTTTAGAAACATATGTAGATGCAGTGTCTAATGGTGGCTTAATTCAGCATGTTGTTTCAACTGGTGAGATGCCGCCCTGGCCGCCTGATACAACATATCAGCGTTTTGCTTATGAAAATATTTTATCTATAGAGGAAATTTCAAAAATTACTGATTGGATTACTGTTGGTGCTCCTCTTGGAGATACAAATTTATTACCTCAGATGCCTGTTTTTTCTAGTAATTCTAATTTAGGTCCGGCTGATTTAGAAATTCAAATCCCAAATTATTCAAGTACTGCTACTTTGAGTTCGGATGATTATGTTTGTATATCTATACCTTCTGGCTTATTACAAGATAGACAAGTCAGAGCTATTGAAGTTATTCCTGGAAACATTCAAATAGTTCACCATGTTCTAGTTGCTATTGATCAATTTGGGAGTTCTACAACAACGATAACCTCAAATTGTATGGCTCCTGTAGGTGATCAAGTCTATACATATGCTCCTGGTTCAGTTCCATTGGAATTCCCTTCTAATGCATTAAATAAATTTGGAATAGTGATACCTGCTAATAGTAATATTGTTCTTGGCTTACATTATCCTGAAGGAAGTTTTGGGCAAATAGATAGCACTAAAGTTAAATTTTATTTTACCCTCAAAATACTTCTGTAAGAGAGATACAAACAGAGTATTTGATTAATGAAGGATTGCCGCCAGACCCTCCATTTTATATACTTCCAAATCAAATTACTCAGATATCATCTACTTATGGGCCAATTATAAACGATATCTCTTTGATGGCTATTTATCCACATATGCACCTTCTTGGAAAAGAAATAGAGTGTTTCGCAGTAAGTCCAACAAATGATACTATCAATTTAATAAGAATAAATAAATGGGATTTTGAGTGGCAAGGTGCTTATTTGTATGAAAAATTTATCAAAATACCAGCTGGGAGCATGATATATGCTACAGGTAGTTATGATAATACACCATCAATAACAAATCCTAATCCAGTACTTGTTCAGTCAGGTTTAAACACTGATGATGAGATGTTTGTTTTTATTTTTCAGTTCTTAGATTATCAACCTGGAGATGAAGATATTATTATTGAGAACAATTCTGTGACTTCTTTGTTTACTAATACTTTAAATTTAAATAAGAAATTAATGTATGAAACAAATTTATTAGGACAACACCTACGAAAGACGTATCATTTTCCTAAACTTATGATTTATGATGATGGATCTGTAGAAAAAAAAATAATTCTTAAATAAATTGAAGAAAAGCGATTTGACTATTTTTAGTAAAATATTTTTAAACGAATATTTTGATAAATTTATTAGTAGAATAATTTATAATATTGATCGTTAAATTTTTTACACAATATATTTAATAACGATTGGTTTTATATCTTCTCTTTTTTTCAGTTTTAATTATTACTTCTTTTGTATTTTTGTTGTTTTAAATAATAATCATGGATTTATCAGAAAGAATTAATAAAGAGATTAAGCCGCTTAATGAAGCATTAACTAATCATAGAATTTATAATCATCTTAATAATTTAGAGGATATTAAGGTGTTTACACAGTTTCATGTATTTGCTGTTTGGGATTTTATGTCCTTGCTAAAATATTTGCAAAGATCATTAACTTGTGTAGACATACCTTGGATCCCAAATAAAAATTCAAATACTGCTCGTTTTATTAATGAAATAGTTCTTGGAGAAGAGACAGATGCAGACAAGGATGGGGTTTTTAATAGTCACTTTGACATGTATATTGATGCTATGAAAGAGATTGGTTCTAACACTAGCCAAATTTCTAAATTTATTGCTTTTTTAAAAGATGATATTAGTGTTTCTGATGCTTTGCGAAAGGTGAATGTAGATGAGGTTGTTTCAGATTTTGTGCAATTTACATTTGAAAGCATAAATACGAAGAAAGATCATGTTGTCGCTTCTGTTTTTACTTTTGGTAGAGAAGGACTGATTGCTGATATGTTTATAGAGATATTAAATAATTCAAGCCATATAAATAAAGTATCTTATCAATCTATGATTTATTATTTAGAAAGACATGTTGAGCTTGATGGAGATGAACATGGGCCATTGGCTATGAAGATGATGGAAGAATTGTGTGGTGATGATGAGCAAAAAATAAAAGAAACGATTATCTCGGCTAAACAAGCTCTTGAGCATAGAATTAAGTTGTGGGATAGAATAGCAGATTCAATACAGTAATATTAGTTAGTTTATTCGCGGATAACTATCAATAGATTTATTAGCTTTTTGTTTTGTTGAATATTACTATTACATTATTCACATTAATAATAGTGTTCTTTCTTATTTTTGCTTTTGTGTATCCGTATCATAATAAAATAAAACAACGAATTAAGAATAGAGAATTAGTTAGTTATGAGTATGTAGATAAATATAAAGATATTTCTCCATGCTTATTATTATATTTTAATACTAAACCAGATCTTAGGCCTATTCGTAAACATAAGTTTAAAGAATATCAATCATTATTAGATAGATACAAATTATAATTATTATAGATTTACTCTTTTTTTAATATTTCCCATGAGTTTTCTGTAAGTTTGCTTTATGGAAAATATAAAAAATAATATAAAGGAATCTTTTACACTTCCTTCAAGATTTTATTCATCACAATCTATATTTTATAAAACGATTGATAAAATATTTGTGAAAAGTTGGCAATTTATAATCGAAGAAACTAGTCTTCCTTCTGTAAATAGTGTATACCCATTTACTTTAATGGACGATGTTCTTCCAGAGCCTCTTTTTCTTGTGCGTAACAATAAAGGTATTGAATGTTATTCCAATGTCTGTACACACAGAGGCAACCTCTTAATTGATAAGCCTAGTTTGTTAAATGACACTATTGTTTGTGGATATCATGGAAGAAGTTTTGATTTGTCAGGAAAATTTCTTTCTATGCCAGAGACAAAAGGGATGAAAAATTTCCCTTGTAAAAGAGATAATCTTCCTAAAGTTAATTGTAGTAAATGGAGACAATTTGTTTTTACTTCTTTAAACCCACTATTCTCATTAGAAGAGATATTTAACGATGTTGAAAAGCGAGTTGGTTGGATGCCTATAGAAAATTTTGCATATAGACAGGATTTATCAAAAGAATATACAATAGATGCTAATTGGGCTTTATATTGTGATAATTATTTAGAAGGGTTTCATATTCCATTTATTCATAAGGAGTTAAACTCTATTCTTAATTATAAAGACTATGAAGTTGAAATGTTTAATTATTCTAGTCTTCAAATTGGATATGGAAAGAATGAACATGATTGTTTTGATTTGCCAGAATCATCCATAGATTTTGGTAAAAAAATTGCTGCTTATTACTTCTGGTTATTCCCTAATATAATGATGAACTTTTACCCGTGGGGTCTTTCAATGAATATTATTACTCCTGTATCATTTAATAAAACTAAAATTGAGTTTAGATCTTATGTTTGGAATGAAGAACTACTGAATATTGGAGCAGGAGGAGATGTTAATAAAGTTGAGTTAGAAGATCAAGAAATTATAAGAAAAGTACAGACAGGAATTAATTCTAGATTATATAAGCATGGTAGATTTTCGCCTAATATGGAACAGGGCGTGCATCACTTTCATAGATTGATAAAGAAGTTTATGCATTCTGCTGAATAAGATTTTATATCTTCTCACATGTTATAGTAATTAATTTGAATCTATGCATATTATTTTTTTCTATAAGCATCGTAATCTGTTTTAGATTATTGTTTGTATTTTTTATCGTTTATTTTTTAATCATTTTTCTTGTAATTTTTTATTTTTCTACAATTAGAAAGTTTGTATTTTTGTATACTAATTCTAAATTTAATATTAAATGATACGATCAGGTAATCCAGCATTAACTAAAGAAACTTTTAACAACCTCACAACTAGTTCTAATGAGGTTATGACTCTCGACGGGGCAGTTAATAAAACAGCAATTAGTATGGGTATTTTATTGCTTGCAGCTTACTATACTTATATTAATGCTATTCTTGATTATATGATATTAGGATTTATTGGAGGATTTATTATAGCTATTGTAACTATATTTAAAAAGGAGTGGTCTCCAATAACTGTTCCAATATATGCATTGCTAGAGGGTTTAGCTCTTGGTGGTGTTTCTGTCATTTATGCTGATGCATTTGAACCTGGTATTATACCACAGGCAGTTATACTTACTTTGGGCATATTATTTGCTCTATTATTTGCTTATAAATCAAGAATAATAAAGGCTACAGAGAATTTTAAATTGGGTGTCTTTGCAGCAACTGCAGGTATTGCTATTGTATATTTAGTTAGTTTCTTGATGGGTGTTTTTGCAGACAAGGGATTGCCGGTTATGGACCCTTCTAACTCTTCTATGTTAAGTATTGGATTTTCTCTTTTTGTAGTTATTATTGCTTCCTTAAATTTAGTTATGGATTTTGATTTTATAGAAGAAGGAGCAGCTAATGGGGTGCCAAAATATATGGAGTGGTATGGTGCATTTGGTTTATTAGTAACGTTAATATGGTTATATCTTGAAATAATTAGATTATTAGCTAAACTTAGCTCAAGAAGATAATATATAATACTTGCTTTAAATTTTAATTAATTTATTTTTCCTTATTTGTAATTTATAAGTAGTATTTTTTATGACTTTGTGTTGAAATTAATTTATTGTGAATATGTAACTATTTTTAATTACTGTCGTAGATAAAGAGAAAAAGTCATGAAAAATATAAGTTTATTGCTTGCAATTTTTTGTTCTATTAATTTATTTTCACAGCAAATATTTACTAAAGAGATATTTACTATTCATACAAAAGAGAAAAATTCTAAAACAATATCTTTTGAATCTAAAGAAACAAATAAAGATTTTTATTATGTGATTAAAGCAAAGAATGAAACCTCAAAAGATTTTAGTAAATGTAAGTGGATTTCTCGTCTATCGGTTTCTGATTTTGTGTATTTTATAGATGCTCTAGATTCAATTGAATCAGGAAGTACTTTTGAATGTTCTTTGTTCGTATTAAGATATAAGACTAATAAATTAATGATTAAATTTAATAAAACGAAATGTACAAGTGAACATAAAACTCACTATTTTCAAAAATCATGCAATAGGTCTTTAAATTTTGTTTTACATAAAAATCAAATTATTGAGGTTGTAAATATATTACAGAATAATTTAGAAAAACATTTTGTGAAAAAATAGATGTTAGTTAATATTATTTTGTCTTAAGATATTTGATTTTTCATTAAATTTGTAAAAAAAAATAATTGATGAAAAAGTGTGTTTTACTATTAATGCTACTACCTATGTTATCGTTTCCGCAAAGTTGGATTGATAAAATGCAAGATCCAACAATAAATTTTTATGATACACAAGAAGATTTTAAGGACTTTTGGCAAAATAAAAATATTGAGAAAGGTAAAGGGTGGAAGCAATTTAAAAGATGGGAAAATTTTATTAAGCCTAGAGTATTTCCTGATGGCATTCAATATCCTGATATTTTAATGCAGGAGTATAATGAATTGATAAATGCTAATAATTTATTTTTAATGAGTCCTCCTAATATATGGACTCAAGTTGGGCCTGATGATGTTCCATTGGAGTCAAGTGGTAGAAAACGTGGTATAGGAAGAGTTAATACAATGGCATTTCACCCGACAGATGCGGATAAGATTTATATTGGCGCACCTGCTGGTGGGTTCTGGAAATCTGATAATGGTGGGCAAACATGGAGTACTTCAACAGACTTTCTAACTAATCTTGGAGTCTCTGATATCGCTATTGATGCTAATAATCCAGACGTTATTTATATTATAACAGGAGATAGGGACGGTGCTGACACTTATTCATTTGGACTAATGAAATCTATAGACGGAGGAAATACATTTAATACTACTGGACTTTCCTTTGATGTAACTTCTTATTATAAAGGTAATAGAGTTTTAATTGATCCTTCTAATTCAAATGTAATAATTGTAGCTACAAGTAATGGTATTTATCGTTCTATTGACGCTGCGGCAACTTTTGTTCATACTTATTCTGGTATAAATATGACTGATATTGAGTTTCATACAACAAACTTTAATATTATATATGGAGCTTCTAAAGGATCTACATCTATTTACAAATCAACTGATAATGGAATTAACTGGAGTCAAGCTGGAACGGGTTTACCTTCAACAAATGATGTTGTTAGGGCTTGTGTTGCTGTTACTGCTGATAACCCTCAGGTTGTTTATGCAATGTTTGGTGCTAATAATAATGGTTTTTATGGCGTTTACAAATCAAGTGATGAGGGAGTAAACTGGACACTACAATCAAACAGTCCAAATTTATTAGGTTGGTCATCAACAGGATCTGATAGTGGTGGCCAGGCATGGTATGATTTAGCGTTTGCAGTTTCACCCATAGATGAGAATATTCTTTTTGTTGGAGGAGTAAATACCTGGAAATCTAATAATAGTGGTCAGAGCTGGAATCTTAATACTCATTGGTATGGAGATAATGGATCAACATATATGCATGCAGATGAACATATGTTTAGGTACAATCCATTAAATAATTATATTTATTCAGGAAACGATGGAGGTCTTTATTATTCAACTAATCATGGTAATACTTGGACTGATATATCTGATGGTCTTCATATTACTCAATTTTATAGTCTTGGCGTATCACAAACAGTACAAGATATGGTTATAACTGGAGCACAAGATAATGGAACTTTTTTAAAAACTAATTTAAATTGGGATGCTGTAATAGGTGGTGATGGTATGGAATGTATTATTGACTATACAGATGCTGATATAATGTATGGAGAGACTCAATATGGTGGTATGAGAAAATCAACCAATGGAGGTAATAGTTTTTTTTCTATTTCACCATCAAGTAATGGAAGTTGGGAAACACCTTATGTGTTAGACAAAAATGATCCAAATATTTTATATGCAGGTTATGATGAGCTGTATAAAAGTACTGATGGAGGTAATATTTGGAATATTATAACAAATGGAGAAACTAATGGGGGAAATATAAATGAGATTGCTGTTTCAAAGTCGAATTCAGATGTTATTTATTTTACTGATGATGCTAATATTTTTAAAACTATAGATGGAGGTGTTAGTTGGAATCAGATCAATAATAATCTACCATATAAATATATAAGCTATGTACTTGTAAATCCCAATGATGAGAATATAGTTTGGGTTACTTTCTCTGGATATACAGCTGGAGAAAAAGTTTATAAATCAATGGATGGAGGAAATAATTGGATAAATATTTCTGGTACATTGCCAAATATACCTGTAAATTGTATTGAAATAGATAAGGTTGATTCACTTGAGACAGTATATATTGGAAGTGATTTAGGTGTTTTTATTTCTGATTCAACAATTAATGATTGGAATCTTTTTAATAATAATACATTGCCAAATGTAATTGTTAATGAACTTGAGATACAATACCAGTCTAACACATTATTTGCCGCAACTTATGGTAGAGGATTATGGAGTATAGATTTATTAATAACTTCACCTCCAGTTGCGGATTTTTCATATAATGATTCAATTTTCTGCAATGTTCCAGCTCAAGTTTCATTCTTAAATAATTCATATTATTCTAATTCATATTACTGGGATTTTGGAGATGGAAATACATCAATAGCCACGAACCCAACTCATACATATACAGCATACGGGACATACACAGTTAAATTAATATCTTCTGGTCCTTTAGGTACAGATAGCATAATTAAGCAACAAATAATTAGTATTGATCAGAATAATTCTTGTATAATTACTCTGCCAGTTTCAGGTACTGGTAATACACAAACTCTCTGTAATGGTACTCTCTATGATGTTGGAGGTCCAAATGGAAATTATTATGATCAAAATGATTGTTGGATAACAATTGCTCCTCCCGGAAGTAATCAGATTACATTAACCTTTAATTCATTTGATATAGAGGCCCCAAGCAATGGTTCTGCATATTGTAATTGGGATTATTTAGAAATATTTGATGGTAGTGATACTTCAGCTACATCATTAGGGCAATATTGCAACGCATTAACAGGAAGTCCAGGTGTAATTGTTTCAAGTGGCGGCTCTATTACAGTGTTACTACATTCTGATCAGGCTGTAAATGGTTCAGGATTTGAAGCTGATTGGACCTGTTCTTTTCCAGCACTACCTCCAGTCAGCATGTTTGAAATTAGTGATAGTGTAAGTTGTGATCCAACTATCTCATTTACTGATGTGTCAACCAATGGTCCTGTTTCTTGGCTTTGGGACTTTGGAGATGGTAATTCCTCTATTTTACAGCATCCTGTACATAGTTATTCAAACAGTGGTGTTTATACAGTTAAATTAACTACAACTAACCAATATGGTGCTGATAGTGTTATTATTAATAATGCTATTACTATTATTGATGTAGATATACAAACTACGGCGGCGGCTTCTTGTGTAGACACATCTTTAACTTTATGGGCTACTTCTTCCGCTGGTACTATATATTGGTATGATGATAATAGTTTGCAGAATCTAATAGGTACTGGTACAAGTTATACTACGCCTAATTTAAATGTTACAACTTCTTATTTTGCTCAGTCCGTATATGAATTTCCTATTAATTTTGGAGGGCCATCTGATAATACTATTGGTCCTGGTAGTTATTACCAGGGCAGCAAATATTTGATATTTGATAATTACTTTCCATCTACCTTAATTTCTGTATTAGTTTATGCTGATTCCGATGCTTATAGAACTATTGAACTCAGAAATAGTAGTAACGCTGTAATATCAGACACAACAGTATTTATTCCTACATCACCTAACGGAGTAAGAATATATGTAAATTTTGATCTACCTGTGCAAAGTAATATGCAATTAGGTTTAAGTGGTTCAAATAATGATATGTTCAGAACAAGTTCTGGTGCAGTTTTCCCATATAATATTAACAATATTGTTTCAATAACTGGAACTAATGCCCCTGCAGGATATTATTATTTTTTCTATGATTGGGAGGTTAAAAAAGAACCATGTGTCTCTAATGTAGCTGAGGTAATTGCTACCATTGAAACTTCTTCATCAAATACTGATACTGTCACAGTATGTGATGCATATACTTGGTTAGTAAATAATCAAATATATACAACAAGTGGTATTTATACAGATGTCAGTATAAATGCAGCAGGCTGTACTCATACAGAAACACTTTATCTTATAATTGATGATTCGACATCAAATATTACTTCTGTTAATACATGTGATTCATATATATGGCCAATAAATAATCAAATCTATAATACTAGTGGGACTTATTCTGATATTAGTTTTAATTTGTCAGGATGTATTCATTCTGAAGTACTCAATTTGGTAATTGAGAATTCAACATCAAATACTACTTCTATATCTGAATGTGATTTTTATACCTGGTCGGTAAAT
>MDSW01022512.1_pt1 | contig 22277 bp, 25 predicted proteins | sample 811171 | NCBI WGS metagenome assembly MDSW01 (sample SAMN05326641, study PRJNA326480) | marine metagenome | isolation source: seawater | place: Atlantic Ocean: North West | collected 2012 | reverse complement strand
GTGATATTTGAGCGAAAAAGTAGGGCACCCCTGAAAGCCGCGCCACATCTGGGTTTCAGGGCGAAGCGTTATTTGCGGCGGGGATGTCCCGGGTACCCCTAAAAGGAGCACTTTCTCAGAGCTTTCCTCCAAAAGTTACGGCCACAATATAAGAAGTACTCGAATCATTTCTTTGTCATGCCGGGTCTGTCACGCAGTTGATCTTGGAGGACCGCAACGGCTTCCTAGAGTGCCCCAAGCTCCCCCCCCAGTTTATGTTCTTCTTTGTAGGCGTCGAAGTCTCGTTCGACCGATGCCGTAGCCGACTTTTGCTCAACGAGCTGGGTTTCTAGATCTGACGCACGTTGAGACTGCACTTCAAGTTCTCCACCGAGCTTTTCGTTTTGTCGGCCAAGCTCTGTGACTCGGGTTTCCAGTGCCAGGCTATTTTGGCCCAAACCGCCGAAACTGTGCAGTAGCCAAGATCGGCCCTATATCACTACGCATGATTTCTCTATGGTAGAACACCTGAATCGGTGATTTTGGAGGCCATCGCCCTCAGATTCAGTAGTTCCATCTCCCAATCAAACTGGTACTGGCCGTAGAAATTGTTGTGCTGCCAGGTCAGCGGTGATATCCGCTTTATATTCTTCAAAGACTTCACTCCTCTTGGTTTTTCAAATACTTTCACCATTTCGGCAAGAATCCGGGGTCGGTTCCGGAACCTGAGCACTTCAACAAGCTGTTTTAAGCCTCACGTGCCTGGGCACTGGAGCATGCTGAATGCTAGGTGATCCTGCGCGCGATTGACTGCAGCCTGCGCTGCCCCGGGATTCCGGGCAGCGCTTTTTGAATCACTATCGATTCGCCGTGCTCTGTCAATTAAGAAAAATTCATACGATACGGAACTCGGCCGACCACCGATACCGGATCGTTTCTCTGTAAGAACCCTTCCATTGACAGTATTTCTCCCTTCCCGGAAGGTGGAAGGCACTTAGTCGCTGCTCACAGCAGCATTAAGTCGCGGAACTTTCCGCATCTCCCGTTGGGGCATCGCCCCACGGGACGAGGCTCTGGCGGATCACGTACCCAATAGGAGATTGATCCATGGCAAAGCATTTGAACGTGTATGTGGTTGACGAGTTTGAAAGTGGGGGTGAGCAGCGCAAGAACTACACCCAGGTGGGGAAACTCTTTCCCCACACAAAAGGTGAAGGGTTCAGCGTGCTGATCCAGCCAGGTATTGCCGTCAGCGGTGAGCTGGTGGCATTTCCACCCAAACCCAGAAACGACAACCCGGACGCCTAGTCCAGAGCCTGCAAAGGCCACTCGCGCAAGCCAGTGGCCTTTGCATTTACAACAACGCCGCAAGGCATCCTCCCCACGGGATCCGTCCCCTGGGGCGCATCCTGGGAGAGTTTTTCAAGGTGCGACAAAATGGAGAATTTACAATACGCCTCGAAGGAGGCAGTGATAGAGGCCGCGATCGGCTTTCTAGAGGAAAGGTCACGTCACTATGGTGAAGCGCTTAGCAGTCCCACAGCAACCCGGCGCTACCTTCGCCTGCGCATTGGTGAGCGGGAGCGGGAAGTTTTTACCGTGCTGTTTCTCAACAGCCAACATGAAGTGATCACCGTGGAGGAACTGTTTCAGGGCACTATTGATGGTGCGGCTGTTTATCCCCGGGAAGTCGTAAAATCAGCGCTAAAGCACAATGCGGCGGCGGTGATTCTGGCCCACAATCACCCCAGTGGTGTGGTGGAACCCAGTGCGGCGGATCGACGGATCACGGAGCGACTGCAACAGAGCCTGGGCTTACTCGATATCCGGGTACTGGATCATGTGATCGTCTCGACGACGGGCTATTGTTCGTTTGCCGAGCAAGGCTTGATCTGAGGTATCGCCACTGACGTGTGCTTGACCGGGAATCCTACGGGGTTCCCTTTTTTTTGCTGGTTTGGCGGTGCTGGACCCGCCGACAAACACCGCCCCAAAACACACCGCCGCGAAGGCACCGCCTTTCCCGTATTGACCCGCGACAGCACCCTCCCCGCGCCAGGGATGCGCAGGGCCTGTCCCCCCGGGATGCAGCGCAGGCGAAACCCGAAGCCAGCCCGCCCGGGCGCCCAACCCGCCCTATTCCGTTGTTGTCCTACGCGTGTGGATCTCTCAAGAGGCAACGTGATTCCATTTCCCGGTAGCCCCCATTCACCTGCTGCGCCGCTATGCTACTAAGTCCCCGCTGCACTCGGACACCGGTTACGGTCAACTGGAAGAAAAGATTCCGAACCAGCTTCCTCCACGAGGCATGGATACCCCCTGCTCGCCAATCCCCGAAATTCACCCCCCGTGGTGTTCGTCAGCACAATCACCTGTTACCTTTCCCTTCCGTCATCCAGCCCCAGCGAGATAGGGGGTACGGTACACAACCATCAGCCCAAACCACGACGTGTCCTGGCAAGGACAGTATTACAGAGTGAACTCCCAGGCCCTGGAGCACTGGCCCGATGCCCGCTTTTTGCTCACACCGGACGATACGGTGCTGTTTTGCTGCCATTCACACGCCCTCCTTGGCGCCCTGACCAAGCTCAAGCTCCCGGTTGATATACCCAATCACGCCGACGATCTGGACGCACTGGAAAACACCGCCACCGCAGCGGGACTCCAACTGTGGAACATTGACGAAGCACTGACACTACTGACCACAACACCGGAACACCCCATGGCGGCCCGGCTCCTTGATCAGCTCCGGCATTTCTATTTTCTGGAACCACGGTTTATCACCGCTGGCGATGCCAGCAATTAATACGATTGCGCGAAGGTCCATTCATGGCTGTCCCACAAACTTGTAAACCCTCAGAGTAATTTGAGAAGCTGAATGCCCTCACCATCACGGCCTGGCAACGATGCAGCTCACAGCATTGATCCGATGCAAAGCCCTGACGCTTGGCGCCTTGCTGATGATGTCTACCGGTACTATCCGGGCGGACGCCATCGATGATGCGCGCCGCGAGCTCCAACGCTATTCTGGCGAACACCCGGTGACGGTGGGTCAATCACCGGGGTACTACTACCGCTGTTTCGATGCGATCTGTGAACTGCGCAGTCATTACGTCGAGGGCCGTGAAACACAGATCCGCCGTCAGATCACTACGGGCTCCGCGATCGTCTACGAAACCTATCGCCGCCAAGGGGAGTCCATAAGGCTGGTCGATGCGGGAGTCGATACCCTGCCCGATGACTCCTACTATCAGGGCGTTGTCTCGCACTTCGATCACACCGCTGGCGCGGAATCCGCCAAAAAGAACTGCACGACCTGTGACGACGACAAGGTCCAGTTTCTCCAGCACCAACGCGACATCCGAGAAATTGCCGAACACTGGGTGGAGCCCAACAAGGCATACAGGGAGGGAGATTTTCAGGTTTCGCCGCTTGGGACCCTGATCCACGATAACTGCTTTGAGGAGGGCCGCTGGCAGTTCGACATCATGGCCGCAGAGCTACATTCCGTCGATAAGGGCATGGCATGCCTGGCGGACGGCGAAGAGTATTACGAAAAAGAGCAAAACCTGATCACCTCCACAAAATATGCATTATTCCCCGTCTTAGCTCGCTACTGGGATAGAACAGCGTGGGCCACGACTAACGCACCGTTTTTTAGAACGAGTAACGATGGCAAGTTTCAGGTGACCGATTTCCAGCAACTCAGAAGAGTACCTTTTTATGCAAAAAATGCATCCGAATGGACAATTCGCGCCGTCTTTGATGCCTCACTAATCGAGAAAATAGCGACAACGAGAGCTAGCACAGTCGCTATGTTTGCGGCGATTCCTGCATAGCTTGCTACAGCTCCTAGATGACCTTGAGAATTGGTCAAGAGCGTCTTATCGCTGTAGGGTCAGATTCTCGCTGCACCTCTCCAGCACGCTCAATCTTAGTTTTCCTGACGGTTTCGGCTTCTTGGTGGGACACCTCGAAGCTAACGAAGTTGACTTCATCTTGAGTGCATCCAAAACAGTCGTTGAATGCTTGAAGTATTTGAACTTCTGCTAAAGCCTGTGGCTGGGGAGCTGGATTGTTCCTAGGACTTGGAATGGTGGCAGGTAGTACGTATAAACAAGGTGGGGGCAGTGAAAACGGGCCAACTTCCGTGCTTCGAGTAGGGTCGGCCAGAAGCTTTGGGCACGGTCGGCCGATGGTGCCGCAAACCATGTCCCATATAACAATCCCATCAACGCGTTGAGCACGCGAGATGATTTCAGCGCTCAGCCTGGTGTGAATACCAGACCATGCGTTATGACGGGGATCGGCGCCAGCGTTTGTACAGACGCTCCAAACTATGAACTCATTCGCGTGGGGAGGACGCTCAAAGATGTTGGTGTTGTTACCATCAAGGCAGCCTTTCAGCTCTATGATCGCTGTCCGGCCTGTTGGTAGCTGAACAGCGTAATCATGTCTGTTGGCCTCTCCTGCGGATTCCCAGTCGGCGATGAATCCTTGATCTTGCATATGGTTCAGAACATGCTGGACGAACTCTCGTTTCTCTCGCATCGTTGCGGAGAACTGTCCTCTTACTCGCTCAATGGCACCGCGAAAAAGCCCGCTGTTATAGAACTCTTGCTCGGTTAACCCATGTTCCCCGAGATTGTGTGATTCTGTTTTAAGTGTTTCTGCAAACTCCTCGATCTTTTTTCGAAGCTGCCTATTTTGCTCGCAGGGGATGACACTCATGCAGCCACCTTGGACTTAGCAATGAGGGCGAGGATCGGCTCGAAGATCTGATCAGCGAGGTATCGGACAACTGGGACCACGACGCCATCCCCGGTGAGGTGATAGGCCTCGTTGTAGTTGTCCGGGAGTGAGTATTCATCCGGTAGCCCCATCAATCGCGCTGTTTCGCGGCTAGAAATCAGCCGAGATCGAACCTTTCTGCCTTCCACGACGATAATGAGCTGACGGCTAGATCCCCCTGCTGGGGTGCGTAGGCATCCGGCTATGTCGTCGAAACGAACCTCAGCGCGCTGCACTTTGCGGCCGGTTTCATCGCGGCGTGTTCTTTTGTAAACGCCGCCTACCATCAGGCGTCCTTCGCGCTTGGCGTCCCTGACTTTCTCTAGATTGATATCGCTCATCATTCCGAGGAGCTTCTTGGTCTCCATCGGTGTGTGCCATGCAACGCTGTCTGGATCGGCTTCTATCAGATCGGTAAACCCGACACTTCTTCTTGGGGGCGTTGGGATATCCCACCAAATCCAATGTTCTTTCAGCGTTTTGGGAAGTCTGTTGTAGGCGTTCAGTAGTGTTCGAGGATGAAATTCTTCTGTTGGCTCGGCACCATTTAAGAACTCGGGTACATCCAAATCATCACGGATGGCGACAACAAAAAGCCGTGGACGAGACTGTGGCACGAACAAGGCAGCATCGACGATCAGGGCACCGAAGTGGTAGCCGCCCTCGCGCAGTGTTCTACAAATAGCGGTGAAGTCTTTCCCGCCGTGAGAGGTTAAGGTGCCACAAACGTTCTCCAAAACGATAAGTGATGGCGCCCGGCCCTCTTCATCAAGCTGACTAATCAACTTCCAGAAGGGCCAAAACGTGCCCGAACGCTCGCCTTTCAGCCCGGCACCGGCACCAGCTAAAGACAGGTCCTGGCAAGGAAAGGAAGCCCATACCAAGTCTGGAATGCCGGGAAGGTCGTCAGTCTTTACGGCCTTCACGTCACCGCATGACATCTCGCTCTCGCCCCAATTCAGGCGATAAGTCGCTGCTTTCTTGCGGTCGAAATCATTGGCGAAAAGGCAGTTCCAGCCTTTGCCCAGGCCTGCTCTTGCCATGCCAGCTCCAGCGAAGAACTCGTAGAATTCGCCGACTGGCTGTGCAGATTTAGTATTCCTGCTCATGCCGAGCGAGGCTCGTCAGTGAAAAGCGGTTGTTGCGGTTGGTGCTCGGCGATGAACTCGCGCATGAACTCCCGCAGTACCTGTGCTGCGGGGCGGTCTTCGTTGTGACAGGTGTCTAGGAACTCCTGGTGGAGCTGCTCCTCGATCCGTATTTGTAATGCCCGCGATTTCTTAGCCATGCAATATGTATACACATTGTAATTACCTTTGTATACACGTTTATTTGGATGGCGTAAGGCTGTTAAAGGCGTTATTCACTATGAAGACCGCGTTTTGCCTGTGCACATCGTTCGCCAGTGGTAACGCATCCAGGCAGTCGCACCAGGGCAAGGAACGCTCAGATATCAAACCGGGGTATCTCAGCATCCAGGCTGAGAAGCACAATATCTATTACCGCATCACGGATGCACGTATTGAGATCATCGCCGTGCTGCACCACTCGATGGAACCACGCTTACATCTCTAGGCAAATTTTTATTTCTCTAGCCACCATAGACTTCTCCTAAGTCAATAAAAAATATAAGAATATGGTAGTTATTGGCTTAACTTAGTGCTTCCTTACCTCCGCTGACTTGTCGCCATAGCTCCACCGGATAGTTCAAATTTTCTGTGCCAAAAAGTACGGCGCGCGCTCTCCCTGCGATCTAGAGATTCAATCGGGTAGTCGGAGACGAGGCACCGCATGCCCTGAGGAGTTTCTGGCTTTACGCGTCACGGAGACATCAACGGATGTGGTCGGGCCGTTCGGCAACTGCCATCAGAACCCCCTCATTGTTGATCACATCGACCGCCTGGAATTCAGGTTCAACTGCGACGCTGAGACTGAGGCGTCATCGGAGCTTTTCGCTCAGCAATGCGTGCTTGAAAAGGACTCGATGGATCTGGTGTGTTTCGGACCAGACTACTGTGGCGAGACCGACTTCGAGCCCAACTCCGTGCTCCTGGAGTAACCGCAGGAAGACGAGATTGCTGAAGGCGCGACTTGGCTGGATTCTGCTTACGAACTCACCTATCAAAGCAACGAAGATCAGCCATCCCTTTGCATCGGCCGAGACGCCATCGACCGAGCTCAGTGTATCGATGAGGCAGCGCGCTTAACGCATGCAGAAATCTTCAGATACGGCGAGCAGGTGTTCGTTGTTTCGCTCAGACTCGTGGGAGCATATTCGGTTAAACCATCTTTGCATGACGTGTTCGATAAACCTGCGCCTGAAGAAGCAGTTTCGTTCGCTGGCGCGTATGCCGCGGGATTCGCTATTCGAGTAAACCTTGTCGAACTTTCGCATGACTCCCCTTCGCCAAGCATAGTCAGGCGATCGAAGTAGCCTACTTGCTTTGGGCTCCAATGTGAGACGCTCAACGGCCTTCTCCCGTGGCGACGGCGGCCGCTTACGCCAGGCGTAGTAACCGCTCTCGGATACATCCAGCACAAGGCACATGGCGGCGACCGAATGCTGGTGCCTGAGCCTGTGGATCTGCGCGTACTTCACCGGGACTCGCTCGCAAAGTATGCCGCAAACTTTTTTAGCAGATCGCGCTCCTGATTGACCTTGGCAAGCTCCCGCCGAGCGCGACCCAGCTCCATTTCGAGCTCCGTAGGTGCACGCTGATGTTGGCCTACCTGCTTCTACTTTCCTGCCCGGGCAGCGAGCCCCCAGTATCCAAGACTGCTCTTGGGGATCGACAACGTAATTGTGCTGGAAATGTAGGCGCGGTAACCTAACCGTTCTTCGAAGAACGGTTTAGTGCATAATGAGTAATCCGCCGAACCGTAAAACCAACACCAACAGACGAACCCGTTTGATCAGGGCGCTGGCTCCGGGCATACAAAACATCGAACGTGCTCAAATTCGGCGGGCACCGTACGCGATCTCCCCCGAAATTCCTGAGGCCCAACATGCGGCGATGATTGACCATGCGCTGGAGCTCGGTGGTCCTCCAGGGACCGTGATCGCCCGGAAAATCGCCACACCTGAAGGCCATACGGTAGAAGTACTGATTGGATGGGAGCGCTTGGCAGCGTTTACTCACCCAGATGCATTCCCCCAGGCCACCTCGATCCCCCTGGGGGTCATTGAATGCAATGCCTCCGACGCAGCGTTTTATGCCATCGAATACGCGGCTCAGGACCAGAAAGCGGCGGGTCTCATCACGTCTCCCCTGCTCTACGCAGCCGCTGCGCAGACGGCTATCACGCATTTTTCGAAACCCGGCGCACCGTGGAAAATCCAAACCCTGGCCAATGCGCTGTGTATCGCGCGCCCTACCCTGTCTAACCGCCTGCGCTTGCTCAAGGGACTGATGCCCAAAACACGGGAGCTGCTACAAACCGGTCAAATCAAGGCCGAGTTTGCCAAGATCCTGCTGGCCGAGCCCTCCCCCACGCGACAGGAAAACCTGGCTATTCAGGCCGCGAAAAGCATGATGTCTACCCGGGAGCTCTACCGTCTGGTGCATCCGGGGTATGAGCCACCGCGCCTGGTACCTAAGCCCCGGGGCAGAACGACCGACCGCTTGGGCGATGTGGCCATGATGGAACGAGAACTGGCCGAGCAATACGGGACTGCCACCGCCATCACGCTGGATGAAAAAGGTGCTAAAGGGTCCGTGGAACTGGCGTTTCACAGCCTGTCAGAGCTGAAGGGGCTATTGGATAAACTCGATCAGCAGCTGCAGACCGACACGCTGCTCAAAGGTCAGCTAAACCTGTCCGTGGACAATGCCCGGGAAGCCAATGCCTTGTTGTTGGAGCTCGGCGCCAATAGCGACCCTGAGCTGGCGTAGTTCAACACGGAGTAGCGCAGGCCAGAAAAAGCGAAGCGCCCTATTTATTACTTTATTTCAATGGCTTAGAAAAAATTCCGGCTGCTCCCGAAGGTAAGGCGCCGCTGAACCGCATCGAGAGTACATCAACGGGGAAACATTTCCGCTTGCTGGCTGGTCTTGATGAAGAACTTAATCGTCGCAACGGCCCTACCCTTCTTCACCGGCTGCCAGGACAACTCCAGATCCGTTTTATCGTTGATTTCTGCCACCGCCTTGTCGATCACTTTGCGCTTAAAATCGGCAAAGCGAGGGTGTGCATCTTTGGTCGCAAGGAAATCCCGCAGCTCAGTCAACGAGATTTGGCGCACGCCTGACGCACGAAACTGATTGGTTAATTCGTACAGGCGAATGCTCGCGAAGGAACGCAATCCTTTGATATGAAGAATCTTCAGCGTCGAAAACAACGGCATTGCACCACATAGATACGGCATGAGCTCATGATGCAGCTGTACCGTGATCCGCCCTTCCCGCTCGTGATATTCCGCACCCGTAATCCAGTTGCGCCAGGACTTCTTTTTGTTGTCATCGCGAAGCCAGAACCGCTTGCCGTTGAGCTGCTCCGCCGCTTCCTTTAAATCACGATACGGGTTTAACCGCTCTCCCCAGGTCTCAATCCATTGTTGAGCCGTGATGTCTACGGAAAACGGTCGTGGTTGCTTTGCCAACGGCACTTGGGGATTAACATGGGAAATGGCCGTGAGCAGTAACTGCTTTGGGCGTACGTCCAATCGCTGCACCGAATGGATGAGGTCGTAATCCTGAGTGACCGACTTTTCCCGCCGCGGCTCTAGAAACCCCATAGGTGACATCCGATTTTTGTAATGTCACCAATATAGGTAGAAATCAGGTGTCAGACAAGCGGTAAATTCAACGACATTCTATGTCACCTTTCGTGATCTAGCGGATTGGAACACCCATTTCGACCACCCTGAGCCGCTATATATTGGGCCCAGAACGCCAGAATCCCCCTACCCTTTTCCGCACTGGGCAGAAAAATTACAACGACGCTTTAGGTCACCTTTAGCGACATTCCGGGTCACCTTAACGACGCTTGATGGCACCGTTAACGACATTCCATGTCACCTTTGCCCGCCAAGCACATCGCTAACCCATTGAATAACAACAAGTAAATTAGGATACAGGAACATCTAATAACAAGATAAATAACAGGGTTTAATAACACGGTTGAATACTATTTCATCCCGCATGACGATAATTTCGCGTCCAATTGGAGCAATTGGCCTACAACATGAAGAATTATCTCGCAATGGAAGGTTTCTTAACTTAAAGCCGAAAAATAACTGTGCTTTAATTAGAATAGTCGTCATGAAGTAATTATTGCGGAGCTCAAAAAGTGTTTTCACCTGGCATTGAACAACTGGACGAAATCATCGGCAAGTGCGAGGAGACCTTGGAGATCCTCCGCGAACATGGTATGTCACCGCAGATGCAAAAGCACATCGAACGTGAGTTCAGTGTAGCTGAAGCGGAGGCGATGGTGGGTCGCTCCCGAGCCACCCTCTCCCGCCAGGAAAAAGACGCGGACCGCCCCGTGATCCCCATGAAACATCCCAAGTCGGGTCGCGTGCGCGGATACACCCTCACCCAGATCAACGAACTGCGCGACATTTTTGGAACCTCTCCCCGGCGCAAAAACGGCCAGCCCTGCAAAGTGCTGTCCATGCAGAGTTTTAAAGGTGGCGTGGCCAAATCCGTAAGCACCGTGTATTTCGCGCAGTATCTGGCGATTCGAGGGTATCGCGTGCTGGTGGTCGATTGTGACCCCCAGGCATCGGCGACCAGTAGTTTCGGTTTCATCCCGGATCACGCGTTTACCGAAGAAGACACGATGATCCCCTATATCGATGGTAAAAAAGATTCCATTGAGTACGCGATCAAGAACACCTATTTTCCCGGTATCGATTTGGTACCGAGCTGTTTGCCCTGGTATGAAGTGGAATTCGGGCTCTTTAATGCGGTCACCCATGCCGATACCGAAGAAGAACGTCTCAGTTACTACCAGGAGCTACGTCAGGCGATCCGCACCGTGGAGGTCAACTACGACATTGTGTTGATGGACAGTCCGCCGGCTCTGGGCATGATTTCTATCAATATTCTCTCTGCGGCTGATGGGGTTGTCGTTCCTACGCCACCGAGCATGTATGACTTTGCGTCAACGACGCAGTATTTCAAGATGGTAAAGCGGGTGGTTCAGTCCGTAGCGCCGGAAAAGCGGTTTGATTTCATCAAAGTGATGCCGACCAAGGTGGAACGGAACAAGGCGAGGCAGATGGACTTTCTGGACATCATGCGCGATCGGTTCGGTTTGTCCATGCTTCGAAGCATCTTCACCTCGACGTCCGCGATCCCCAATGCCGCCAGCGTGTACAAGACACTGTACGATCTGCCCAAAGGCGAACGGGACAACGCGATCATCGACATGCTCGATGAAGTGTTCGGTGAAATCGAAGCCCTGATACGTAAAGCCTGGGAGGACGTAGCCTGATGAGTAAAAAACCAAAATTATCAGAGCTCATTGCAGGAAAGACACGCGAGCCGCGGCCGGAGCCCTCGACGAAAACACCGGAGCCGGCGATCCCGGCCGCCGATGCCGTGCAACGAACGAATACCGCTATCCAAAAAACCCTGAAGTTCAAGGAGATCGATCCATCCAAGTGCCGACCTTGGGCCCATCACAACCGCAAGCAGGTCTGGTTGACACCGGACGCGTGCGCCACACTGATCGAGTCCATTCGCAAGGAAGGGCAGCAGGAGCTTGGATTGGTCAGGGAAGTCCGGGGCGAGGAGGGCGTTGATTACGAAATCATCTTTGGCATGCGCCGTTGGTATGCGGCCTCGCAGATCGACGGGGCGAAATTCAAAGCCCGCGTCACCGATGCAGATGACCAGGAATGTGCGCGCCTGATGCACATTGAGAACGAAGAATCCGAAAACATCAGTCAGTTCGAGAAAGCGTTGTCCTTTGACGAACTCATCCATGCGGGCGTCTTTGCAACACAGACGGAACTGGCGGATTCCCTTCGTGTGAAGAAACCCTATATCTCCAAACTGCTACGCGCTGCGCGGTTGTTTGAACACGACGCGCTGAAAACGCTGCTCGAGCCCTACACCCGCGAACTGAGTCTGCAAAAAGCCACGGACCTGGTCGTGATGCTGGAGAACGAGGGTGCGCAGGCGAGGCTGTTGAAAGCAGCGAAGGAGCTCGGGGCGGGGGAGGGCGCCAGCCTCCCGAGCATTCTCGCTGCGCTGAAAAATGCCGGTGCGCCACGAAATAAACCGGAGGCGCAGGAGGTGGTGCATTTCAAATACGGCAAACGGAAATTGCTGGTCACCACGCGCAAGCCCGGGGGCAAGGCCACGTTGTCACTGGAACCAGATTTTCAGGCAAAGGCGGGCGACAAAGCAGAGCAGCTGCTCACTGACGCCGTTCGCTCACTGTTAAGGTCGGAGGAGGGGGGTTAACCACTGGTTAACTATTATAAGTTGTTGATATATAAGGATATAGTGGTTTTTCTCGCACGTTCCCACCGATGAGACCGTTTTACCGGCGCCGGCGCACGACGAAGGTTCAGGCGCTGGCTCGCCCCGCGAAACCCCATCCCCTTGATGAGCCCCTGCGCGCCCTGTATCGGGCTGACGGCACCCAGTCCAACCACCAATTTCAGCAACAAACCTTACCGCTGCTCCACGCCCTCCACCGAGCGGCAAGGCGTCGTGACCCAGCGACCGCAGACCAAAGCCTCATCAGGCTAATGACCTCGATCGTCGACGCTTGCCGGCGCGCGGCTAATGTCCGCTTACCCCTAGGCGTTCCGGTGTCGGACTATCGGCGCTATGAAACGCGCTACAACTACGCGCTGATCAGCGCCATGGCGATCACTTGGTACCGGGAGGCCGAGGGGTTGGAGCCGGGAGAGGAACGGGTGCTTGCTGAGACACTATTGCCATCAATGGGCTTAGAGCGCCTCCGGGAGGAGCCCTTGGTCTGGGAACACTGGCAGGCGTTTTTTAGCGGCAACGCGGATGGCGGCTTGCGCGAGATAGCGGGGCAGTCGCTACCCACCGATTCCGAAGCAGAATCAACCGCAGTCTTGCCTCGTTCGTGTGGCGACAGGCAGGAGGCTTCAAAAACACCCGCTGGGCAGCATCGCGATGGGACCGGCAATGCATTCCTGTCGCCCCCCAGTCACCGGCGAGCCAACCCCCAGGCAAAAGGCTGGGTGCTGGTGGACACGATTCGTGAAGGCTTGCGAGATGGTTCGCTTTCCTACAATGACAAAGCCTCCTGGGTGCAGGTCGACAAGGAGGGGCGGACCTTCCTGCAGGTGCCGGAAGTGTTTGAGTGGTGTCATGCGCGCCTGAACCCAGATGTGCCACCCAAAACCCTGATTAACCAGTTCGGCCGTCTCCACGTCTGCATTCGAAGCCGCAACGGTCAAAATCTGCTTCGCGGCGGGCGCCGCCATCAAAACGGTGAGCAACAGGGTTTTGTGATCGAGGACCCGGCCCTGTTTTGGGACGGAAAGCCCCCGACAGGCCAGTTTTTTATCCGTCACCTGACGCAGTAGCGTGCCGTCCAGTTTCGCCAGAAACCGCTGGCGTGACAGCGGTGATAGCTCGGCCTATAATTAACTACCATTAACGTTGTTAGAGATAGATAGGCATGCTGTCGGAAGCTGATCGCACCACCTTGGCGAAAGCCGGTATCACCAGCGTTGACCACTTGGCGTCCGCGGCGGCGGCATTTTTGCGTGCACACCCGGTGTACGAGGCGTCGCCCGTGACCAATGCGCTGTCAGAAACGGAAGAGGATTTTCTGCGTAGCGCCGGGGCACACGGTGTTGGGTCCTGGTCCAACGAGGCCGCCGCCGGCAACGTAGCGATTATTGCCGGAGAGTTTGCCCAATTGGTCACCACGGCCTTGACCCAGAAAGAGGTCGCGGCGCTGCTGGGTGTAAGCCCCAGTCGTATCCGCCAAAAACTCGAGGCGCGCGAGCTGTTCGCCCTACACACAGCCAATGGCCGGGTGTGTCCTCGGTTCCAGTTCGGTGCCGGTGGCGCGCTGCCGGGCCTGGAGGCCGTCTTGCGAGCCTTGCGCCCAGAAGTCCACCCCGTTGCTGTCCAGCGCTTTTTTATGAACGTGCACCCGGATCTGGAATCCGAGACCCTCAATCGCGCTCTGAGCCCCCACGAGTGGCTTCTCACGGGCCATTCACCGGCGCCTGCCGCCGCCCTGGCCAGCGAGGTCTGATGGCCAAGTTCCCTGAACCGCCGGGTGTGGAAGCCCTGCGGGGGATTCCTGCGGTGCTGCATCATCTTCCGGAAGGCAGCACCATGGCCAGGTTGTGCTTTGCCGGCGGTGAGTTTTCGACATCCTGGGACTGCTTTCGCTTTTTTGGTCCGACCACCAGCCGCTTCGATCACCAGTTGCGGGATGGACAGGGGAGGGCGCAGATACAGGACCGGGGCATCATGTACCTGGCGACGGGCCCGAAAGCCATCCCTACCTGCCTGGCCGAGGTGTTTCAGGCCACGCGCCTGATCGACCGCAACGCCCGGGATCCGGTGCTCAGCGGATTTAGGCTCGCCGCGCCACTGGTGCTGCTTGACCTCACCGGCCCCTTCGCTACCGCGATCGGTGCCTCCATGGCCATCCACGCGGGGTCGAGGCCACGGGCGCAGCGCTGGGCGCAGCAGCTCTATGTCGCGTACCCCGACATCGATGGCCTGCTTTACTGCGCGTCGATGTACGGCAATGCGCCCGCCGTCGCCTTGTTCGAGCGCGCGGCCCGGGCCATCCCGAAGCGGCCCGTTTTTCATCGGGAGCTGCGCGATACGGTCATGGCCGGCATTCTCACCCAGACCGGCCGGGCGATTGGCTACGCGGTGGTCTGAGGGCGGGGTGAATCCGCCGGCGATTCCTGGAACCCCCTGTCAGTGAAGCTCTGGATAATCGGGCATGCCCCGGGAACACACCGACGCCGCTGGCGTCACTACGGAACGCGGCGCAGCCGTAGTGGTGTAGTGACGCCAGCGCGCTGGCGTTGGCAAGCCCGGTAAACCCTGGGCTCGCGCGGCCGCCACACGGCCGCCTCCCGAGTGACCCGGAAATTACTGGAAGCAAAATGACTATTGCGAGCCCTGAGCCTCCCACGGCTAAATATCCGGGCTTTAGCGCAGCCTTCGGCTGCATCTAAGCACGCGGGCAATGCCCGCATCGGCTGGTTAACCAGCAACGGACCGGCCCGTAGGGTCGGGTCCACGTCGGCCTGGTCACGGGAAATCCGACGCAAACCCGAGGGGTTGAAGCGCATCCCTTCGGGGGCGCGCTTCAACATTTTTGAGCAACAGAAAATGGTGAAGGAGGCCAAGGAGGTCGTAAACGGAACGACGGTGCGCTGCGCCGCAAGTCAGCATCAAACCGCAGTTAAGGGCATCGCCCTCGACCGCTGAACGGTCGGGATTCCCTACCGGGTAACCCACCGTTTGTCTGCAAAGTCAGGCAACCATAAAACGCTTTATGTTCGTTTTCCGCGCTGCGGAATCACAGCTCGCCACGGCGATTGTGCTGAACATAAACACTGAGCATGGGTGTGGGTACGAATAAACAATTCGGTCAATCGCGCGGACAAAGAGTAAGCACCAACTAACCCAAAGGAACGCAAAATTATAGGCAATTAGCGTAGGACAACCCGAGACGAGGAGACAGACAGGGGATGCAGGACCTCGAATATGCACTGCGCGGGATGGTGCGCCGGGCCTCTCGTACCGCGTATGGCACCCGGGCTGCGCGGGAAAATGTGCTGATGCAGGCGGCGCGAACCTTACATGAGTTGGGCTTTCGGAAAATGAAGCCGGAAAGCCTGAAACCGAAACACATCGAGGCCCTGGTGTCTCACTGGCAGGAACAAGGGCTTTCGGCGGGCACCATGAAGAATCGTATGGCGCACCTTCGCTGGTGGGCTGGGGCCATCAACAAGGCGCCGGTCGTCGCCCGGGAAAATGCCTTTTACGGCATTGGTAACCGGCGGTTTGTCACGGGTGAAGACAAGGGGCGACAGCTGAGTGAGGAAAGGCTTGGCCAGATTCGCGATCAGCACCTTCGTCTGTCCCTGCGATTGCAGGAAGCCTTCGGCCTGCGGCGCGAGGAAGCGCTCAAGTTCAGTCCCGCCTACGCCGACCGTGGAGACCATATCCGGCTCAAGGATTCCTGGTGCAAGGGGGGCAGGGCGCGGGAAATCCCGATCAGAACGCCGGCGCAGCGGGCGCTGCTGGATGAGGCCCAGCGCCTGGCTGGCCGTGGATCACTGATACCGGATAACAAATCCTATATTCAGCACCTGCGTACCTATGAACGCGCCACAGTTCGGGCGGGTCTCGACAAAAATCATGGCCTGCGCCATGCCTACGCCCAACGGCGTTACGCCGAGATCGCGGGCTGGCCCTGTCCCGCCGCAGGCGGCCCGCCCCGGCAGGTCTTAACGCCTGACCAGCGTGAGCGTGACCGTGAAGCCCGCCAGCAGGTGTCTCGGGAGCTCGGTCATGAACGAATTGCCATCGTGGCGGTGTACTGCGGGTAGCGTTCACCCCGGGTTATAAGCCAGCGCGGTGTGTTGGTTGCCAGGCCGGGTATTCCACGGACGTTACAGACTAATGCCAGAGCGGGGGACGGGTGGACCATGTGGCACAACGATCCATAAAGTGGCCTTGGTGGCACTAGATGTCTTATAGCCTATACTGGCAGTTGGTGAGATCGAAGGAGGCGGTCGCTATGGAAAACGATACGGTCCAGGGACCGGTGAGCGAAACCCGGAAACGGGGCGTGGTCGCCCAGGCGCGTCAGTTGATGCGAAACCTCTCCTGGCTGACGCCGGCGGCCGGTTTGAGCAGCAAGGGTGGTCGGGATTTTGGTCGCCAGATAGAGGCCTCGTTGGCTGAAATCAGCGAAGGGGAGGGTGTCATGCGCTTGCAGATTCGCAAGCGCGATGCGGCGGTGGTGGTCAGTGTTGATCACTACGAGGAGATGGTCCGTATGAAAGAGTTGTGCGCCGAGCTGGTGGACCGGGTTAAGGAAAGGGAGATTGCCCGAGCCGCCGACAAATATGAGGCGCTCTACCAGCGCATTACTGCGCCGGCGTCCCGCCAAGCCGCCGATGCGTTGTTCTCAGTCACCGGCGAGGAACTGCGGCAAACCTATAAACCAGGCAAGACGGAAACTCAGTGATCACGGTGATCGCTGGGGTGAACGGGGCCGGCAAGAGCTCGGTGGCCGGTGCCAACCTCCGTTACAACGGAGCTGACTACTTTAATCCCGATGAAATTGCCCGTGAACTGCGAGCCGATAATCCGAGTTTGGCTGAAACCGAGGCCAACGCCCGGGCGTGGCAAATGGGCTACGAGCAGTTGCTTTGCGCGATTGAGGAAGGGCAGGACTATCTCTTTGAGACGACCCTTGGCGGGAATACCATCTGTCACACTCTCCACGATGCGATCGACCAAGGTGAGGCGGTCAGAGTGTTTTTTGTGGGCCTGGCGTCACCGGAATTACATATTGCTCGTGTGGCAGCGCGAGTCAGCCGCGGCGGACACCCGATCCCCGAAAGCAAAATTCGTGAGCGCTGGGTCAGTTCAATTCACAACCTGATGGGGCTGATTCCGCGCTGTGCCGCGGTGACCGTCTTTGACAACTCGGCGGAAGATACGGGCAGCGGGCCCGATCCTGTTTGTCTGTTCGCCCTCCAGGGCGATCAGTTCGCCCGCCCGCCCGTGCGTCCCATGCCTAACTGGGCCAAGCCGCTGGCAAGCGTCGCTATTACACGGGCGGTCGCTTGAGGGACAGGATCGAGCAGTTCGATTGAACGTGGGCCTCGTGATCGATACGCGGTGTGTTCGGAAGACTCCGTGTCGACGGTGGCCCGTCACGTTGCCCAGGACGTATCGCTCAGGTCGTCTTCCAGACTGCGATCCCGTGTGCTCCCCGGTGAGCGAAAGCTTGGCTGGCGCATTTCATGGCGATTGGCCCAATGGAACTTCACGTGCTGGAGAAACTTGCTGTTCCAGGAGCGGTGTACCTGGCCGCTGTCGCGCCAGTACAACACGAACTCGGGAACTAGCGAACGGGCAAAGTGCTCGTCGATATGCGATAGCCGGAGGATGTCGTAAAGCTCCTGGTCTGGCTGCCAGTCGCTGCTCATGGTCGTGGAATCACTGCCCTGGCTCACGCTCTGGTAGCGAGTCCATTGCCGTCGGATGTGCTGAATGAATTTGGTGTTCAGTTCCCGGGGTGCCTGTCCGCGCTCGCGCCAGTAGAGGATGAATTCGGGGATGGCCTCTTCAATAAATCGCTGATCAATGCCGCCCTGGGTCATGACCTCCAGGGCATCATTGCTGGGTCGCCAGTTCTGATTGAGCGGGCTTGGCTCGGGGCGATGACCGGCGTCGGACAGCGTTTGTTGGTGGCGATGCCAGGCATTGGATACATGCCGGCAAAATCGATCGTCCCAGTCGAGCTGGCGCTCGCCACGTTCGCGCCAGTACTTCACAAACTCGTCGAGCTGGTCCGTCGCAAACTGGCGCGGCACATTGTGTTGTTGAGCCAGCTGTTGCAGCAGGTCCTCACTGGGCTCCCAGTTCTCCGGGAGTTCGGTGCGTTGCGGTGGCGCCGAGCTATTCGCGGTCACGCTGGGTGCGGTGATGGTGTCGGCTGCGCCGTCGTGCACGACCTCGTTCAGGGCAAATAGGAGATGGCGGTCGTCCTTGGCGGCCGATGCATCGATCAGCAACACGCCCTTATCCACCAAACTACTCAGAATGCGATGGACCTGAGGCAGCTCCCAGAAAGGGAGCAGGCGCTGAAGATGACGGTAGTCGACTTCCAGCCAGAGATGACCATCGCGGAGGGTTGTCTCTCGATGCGGGATCAGGGCGTGCAACTGTTGCAACAGGATCGCTTCCTCCAACCCGATCGTCGCTGCCAGCGTGGGGGAGAAGATCAGGGGCTGTTCAGTAATGAGGGGAGACCTTGCCATGGCGCCCATTATTCACCGTCGCAGGCTTGATAGGGAAGAGGCCTGTGGCCCGGGCGGTCCGTGGAACGGACGCCGGGGGACGCGTCCGCGACCACCGGCGCACGCGTCCGCCTGGCCTGACGAGCCCCCCAGGACGCAAGCGGCGTAGCCGATTCGTTGCTTTTCATTGGCCCGGTGAGGGGCCGGCGTTGGCCCTCTTCCGCTTACGGGTAGATCCGAGCGGTGGTCGTACCGCAGCCCAAACGGCACGAAAGTACTGGTATGACCAGCTCGCCGTAGCGCTTCGCGCTAGCGGCCGATCGGTTCTAACCGGATGAAACAACTTGTGAGGGCCGGGGAGCTCTACCGTCGTCTGATTACGGCCCGGCCGCTACTTTTGATTTTCCTTCTACCGATTGAAGTCGGCAAAGAAATTGCAGAGGGGGTGTGACGGGGCTAGACAGGGAGATGGTCGGTGGTGAAAGAACGTTGGCAGACGCCGCTACGGGCGGCACATATCTTTCCCCCCTGGTTGAGAGGTCTGCGAAACCCGTTCGCCACTCGAACGGTGTGGCTATCGGAAGCCGTGATTCGAGACGGTCAGCGCCACAATGCGGTACCGGTGCGCAGCACGCCCAAGGACGATAACGCCCACTCGTCAGTGTTGGGCGCCATCGTCGGAGTAATAACCCGCCTTTCCCGACCGACGAACCACCATGGGGAGGGGCAGGCACAGGGGCAGGGGGGCGCTGCACCCTGGTCGAGAGTGGTGGCGACGCGGGACCGGAGCGTTGACGCCGCAGGGTGTGCTTTCTTTGACACCGCGACGCGAGAGATCGTGGATCCGCTAACCCAGCTGGTGGAGTTGCTGAAGCTGCATGAATCGGATGCGATAGCACTGGTGGATCCCGCGCTTCTTTTACATAGCGCCGAGGGAATCAAGCTGTCGGTGTTGGCGATGCTCGGAACGCTCGAAGAGTGGCAGCCTTCGCCGATCGCGACCGAGGTTGATCTTTACGCGTACTTCGATCAACTGTTGGATCGCTATGGGCCCCGTTTTCGGCGGAAAGGGTTAGCCTTGCATGTACGGGGTTGTACCCCCCGACTCTTGAACCCCCTCTGCGTCGATACGGGCACGCTCGACACGGTGCTGGAGAAACTGTTGGACAACGCCCTCGCCTTCACGCCGGAAGGGGAGGTACGCGTGCGTTGGCAGGTCGAAGAGGGCGGGGCGGTGAGTCCGGTACTGGTGGTAGCGGTGAAGGACACCGGCATTGGCATCGCTAAACCATATCAGAAGCAGGTTTTCGATCGGTACACCCACTGTTGCCCCGAGCAGCGTGCGGTTCCGCGCAGTGGGCTGGGGCTATACATTGTCCGGCAGCTACTGACCTCAAAGGGGGGCCGTGTGGACCTGGTTAGCCAGCAGGGGATTGGAAGTGAGTTTTCGGTTCGGCTACCGGTGGCTTCAGGAAAACGCTCCATCGCGGATCACGCCCCCCGGCGCGGACCAACCGTACTCACGGTAGGGCTGAGCGAGTCCCATCGGCAGTTGATTGAGGTTGGCACAGCGGACCAGGGCTTGAAAGTGCTGCAAAGTGATACGGCGATAGAGGCCCTCGCGGTACTCAAGCAGGAATCCATATTCCTCCTCTGGGTTGACGACGACATAGAGGATATGGACCCGGATAGCTTTCTGGCCGAGGCGAGGAAACGGCAGGAGCAATTCGATGTCGTACTTTGGACGTCAAACGAAGCAATTTCCCATGCGGGTGGGATCCAGCTACAAAAAAATTCCAGTAAACGGGACATTGAAGCAATCATCCGCGAGCTTCGGGAACAGGTGTATGACCGAACAAAACTTCGTCTTGAAACACGCCTGCGTTTGGTGAGCACAGCGGAAAGCAGGTGTAACGAGTAGCTAACACGGCCGGGCAACGCGAAGGGTTGACCGCGGCATCCGCCTTCAAATGTGTTTTTCTTTGAACAGTCCGTGGCAAAGCGGTGAAATGCCCATTCAAGGCGCTATCATACGGCCACGACCCTCAGCCACCCTTCGAGTAAGTGGGTGAGTACTTATCTAGCCATCTGTTGACATAGACAACGTTTCCAGGCCAGGAGAAGCAGAAAATTAGCCCAGTTAGGGTGATGTTTGAGCGGCGGGAGTGGAGATGTTGTTAACATCGTGCTCACCAGAACCTAACCCGTATTACCAGTGGAGTTCGTCCTGGAAAATAGAAGTATTAAGCCCTCTCGCTCCAAACCTGTGAGCTTGGCCTTCGCGAAGGTGGATGCGGCGAAAGGCGATATAGATGTACTTGACCATAGGATCGACGGTTTTTTTGAAGAGCACGCTTACGCTAAGCGCAGCTACCTTGATCTCACAGGAACTGAGCGTACGTATGTGATCGATTTACCGCCGATGCCCTGGGAAATCGAGATCAAAGTCGGGCATATCCTGCATGACCTAAAGTCCGCTCTCGATTATCTCGCCGTAGCCGTTGTCGCTGCATACGGTCAGTCGACTGACCGGACATACTTTCCCGTACGAAAGTCTCCGGATGGACTCGAGGAGGCGCTTTGTTCACCGCCGTGGTCCCGCCTTCCGTTAGCGGTCGCCGACACGATCAGGGAAGTAAAGCCTTACCTTGGCGGCAATGACCTACTCTGGTTGCTACATGACTCTAATCGTGACGACAAACATCGAGGGGAGCAGTTCCAGATTAGGCCCGGAATCCGCGTTGGTTCGCTGCGTACACTCAACTGTAAACCGATTCGTCTTGGACCTGCCACGGGTCAGCATCTGGTGTACAGCAAAGAACAAGGCGGCATGATCCAAAAGCTCGACGAAAAGCGCCCAACTTATACCGCTGACTCCCAAGGCAACACCTTTTTGGTGGCTGTCGCCGACGACTACGGAAACAGCATTGATATTTTAACGGTTCCAGAGGGTTGTGTTTTCGAAAGCGATATAAAGCCAACGGTCTGCATATCTTTCCCGCAACTGAGGCACTTTGAACGTCTGTATATCATCAGTGTGTTACGCGATATGGCTAAGGCTGTTGAGACGACGCTAAATCTATTCGATCACAAATTTCTTGGGAGCTAGTCAATGAACTGCCTGAAGTCCTCTGCAAATCTCAACTCGATGCGTGAGAGTCGTTGGTTTCTAAAAATCCAGGGAACTCCAGACAAGTGCCGCAGAAGGACGAGAGCTGAGAAGTCGTGCCTCGCTACAAATACGCATGTCACGTAGGATAGAGAATTTATGCAATCGCAGATTAAACTCAATGACTTATTGGGCATCGATGATCTCATGTCTTGTAAGGTTCGATTCGTAACTAGTTTTGGCAAAGAGGCGAACCCTCTTGATTTGTACCGGGCCGGTGAGATTCGTGAGCTGAATAACTGGCTGTTTTGGAATTACAAGAAGAAGTCCTACAAGCTAGGGAAACTCTGATCTGAAAGCCAAGATCGGCGATAATGCTGCTGAGCTTGGGATGAAGGACTGCCGCCAATGAAGCAGACGACGTTCGCCGGCCTC